>ENA-ORTZ01000001-ORTZ01000001.1-human-gut-metagenome-genome-assembly--contig:-NODE-1-length-285277-cov-7.788063_pt1 | contig 285277 bp, 267 predicted proteins | sample MGYA00242075_ERZ509199 | MGnify/ENA primary metagenome ERZ509199 (study PRJEB26280, sample SAMEA2338824) | human gut metagenome | biome: human gut; feature: human-associated habitat; material: faeces...
CGGTGAATTTACTTTTACAACGGATTCTGTGTTCGTGGCAGCATTTGCGCATCTGGTAAAAAAGGCGCAGGTGCTGGAACTTGGCAGCGGCACAGGGGCAATAAGCCTGTTTTTGGCGGCGCGCGGCGCGGAAAAGGTGACAGGGATAGAGTTTAACCCCAAAGTTACTGCCCTTATGGGGCGCAGCATTAAAGATAACGGGCTTGAAGAAACAGTAAAGGTAATTGGCGGCGATTTGCGCGAAATTAATAAATATTTTAAAACCGAAAGCATGGATTTGGTAATTGCCAACCCGCCCTACCGCAACAGCGGCAATACTCGCAAAATTGGCACTGCCGCCTGCCACGAGGTAACGGCGGATTTGCGCGACTTTTTTAAAGCGGCGGCGTATGCCGTGCGCTACCGCGGGCGCTTTGCCATTGTGCAGCTGCCTGACCGTTTTGCCGAGTGCATGCAGCTGGCGGCGGAGTTTGGCTTGCAGCCCAAACGTTTGCAATGGGTACACAGCGCGGTTGACAAACCTGCATGGATATTTTTAATGGAAATGGTTAAGGGCGGCAGCTACGGGCTTGATGTTTTGCCGCCGCTTGTAATGTACAACGCTGACGGAACTTTAAGCGCGCAGGCACTGGCGTATTACGATAAATCGAAGGAGCAGGCAAAATGACGGAAGCCGGAACTTTATATCTTTGCGCAACGCCGATAGGCAATCTGGAAGATATTACGCCGCGCGTACTGCGCACTTTAAGCGAAGCCGATATTATTGCGGCGGAAGATACGCGCCATACCTTACAGCTTTTAAACCATTTTAATATTAAAGGGCATTTGGTGCGCTATGATGAGCACAGCAAGGATAAAAACGGGCCGAAGCTGATAGCAGAACTTTTGGACGGCAGGAATGTAGCGCTTGTCAGCGACGCGGGCTTTCCCGGCATTGCCGACCCCGGCGAGCAGCTGGCACGCGAAGCGGTTGACGCAGGCATAAAAGTTGTGCCGCTGCCGGGCGCAAATGCCGCACTGTGCGCGCTGATTGCTTCTGGGCTGCCGTCATCACCGTTCTTTTTCGGCGGGTTTCTGCCCAAAAGCAAAAAGAACAGGGCTGAGCAGCTTGCGGCGTGGAAGAACATTCCTTCGACAATAATATTGTATGAAGCGCCGCACCGTATTAAAGACGTGCTGAAAGAAATACTGGCGGCGTGGGGCGACAGGCAGCTTGCTGCTGCGCGCGAGCTTACCAAGCTGCACGAAGAATTCTTCCGCGGCAGCGTAACGGAGTGTCTGGCATGGCTGGAAGCGCAGCCGCCGCGCGGTGAGTTTTGCCTTGTTATAGCGCAGGGCGAGGCTGATGTGCAGGAAGAAACGCAGGCAGCTGACCCGCTGGACGAAGTAAAGGCACTTATTGCGCAGGGCATGGATAAAAAAGCAGCGCTGGCACAGGTTGCCAAAGCGCGCAAAGTGCCAAAGCGCGAACTTTATAACAGATTGCTGGCTGAAGAATAAAAGGGTTTACTTTTATTTTTAATAAGGGTATAATAAAAGCACAACAAAGCAGCAGTGTAACCAGTCTGTATGGTACACCAAAAGCAAAAAACCGGGAGTGGCAGCTCCCGGTTTTTTATTTAGGCTGGCTGTGATTATAAGTACCTGTTCAGCCATTTGCAAATATAATAAGCAGTTATACTTGCTATGACAGATACAACAAATGCAGTAACCAAATCTGCCATGATACACCTCCTTTCCGCCGGAAAGGATCACAGCTTTTCCATTATGCCCAAAAAGTAAAGTTCTGTCAATGATTTGCCAAAAAGAAGTAAAACTTTTGCACAGCGGCGCAGAATGTGATAAAATTACAAAGGAATTGTCTGCAAAAATCAGCATTGCAGGCGCTTATACCGTTAAAACAATATTAACATAAAAGAAGGGAAAGCACATGAGTAAGAACAGTTTTTATATCACTACCCCAATTTATTATCCGAGCGATAATCTGCACATTGGCCACGCTTACTGCACAACTATTGCCGATACCGTTGCCCGTTATCACCGCGCGAAAGGCGAGGATGTATTCTTTTTAACCGGCAGCGACGAACACGGCCTGAAAATTCAGCGCAAAGCAGCTGAAAAAGGCATTACACCGATTCAGTATGTTGACGCTATCGTAGCCAACTTTAAAAAGCTGTGGAAAATGCTGAACATTTCCAACAACGATTTTATCCGCACCAGCGAAGAACGCCACCATAAAGTTGTGCAGGCTGTACTGCAGAAAATTTATGACCAGGGCGACATTTATAAAAAGAATTATGAAGGTTTGTACTGCGTTCCGTGCGAATCTTACTGGCTGGAACGCCAGCTTGTAGACGGCAAATGCCCGGACTGCGGCCGCCCGGTAGAAAAAATGGCGGAGGAAAGTTATTTCTTTAAACTGTCCAAATACCAGGATAGAATTCTGGAATATATTGAAACCCATCCTGATTTTATTCAGCCGGTTTCCCGCCGCAACGAGATGATTAACTTCATCAAACAGGGCTTGGAAGATTTGTGCATTACCCGCACAACTTTCGACTGGGGCATTCCCGTTCCGTTCGACCCGAAACACGTTGTTTACGTTTGGTTTGACGCGCTCTTAAACTACTTTACCGCTATCGGCTACGGCACGGATGAAGAAAAGTTTAAAAAATTCTGGCCTGCCAATATTCACCTTGTCGGTAAGGAAATTGTACGTTTCCACAGCATTATCTGGCCGATTATGCTGATGGCAATGGGCGAAGAACTGCCGAAACAGGTTTACGGCCACGGCTGGCTGGTTGTTGACGGCGACAAGATGTCCAAATCCAAGGGCAATGTTATCGACCCGATTGCTTTAATTGAAGAATTCGGCCCGGATGCTATCCGCTACTTCCTGCTGCGCGAAATTACGCTCGGCAGCGACGGCAACTTCTCGCGCGACGCACTGATTAACCGCATTAATGCCGACCTTGCCAACGACCTTGGCAACCTGCTGCACCGCACCGTAAGCATGATTGAAAAATACCACGGCGGCGTTGTAACGCATAAGGAAGGTACGGAAGCCGTTGATAAGGAATTTATTGCCCTTGTTAACGAAACGGTTGCCGGTTACAGTGATGCCATGGACCATATGGAACTGAACCAGGCTATTAAGGATGTATGGAACCTTATCGGCCGCGCCAATAAATATATTGATGAAACCGCACCGTGGATTCTGGCAAAAGACCCGGCACAGGCAGAACGCTTGCAGGCAGTTATGTACAACCTTGCCGAAGCGCTGCGCATTGTTGCCATTTTGATTGCGCCGTTTGTGCCTGTTACCGCGCCGAAAATTTACGAACAGCTCGGCCTTGGCAAACCGGAAAGCTTCTTTATGGCAGACGCTGTTTGGGGCAAACTGGCAACCGGCACCAAAGTGCAGAAGGGCGAACCGCTTTTCCCGCGCATTGAAGTTACCGAAGCCGGTGAAACCGTAATTGCGGCTACCAAAAAAACTGCCGCTAAGGCAATTAAAGCCGAAGCTCCGAAGGCTGAAACAAAAAAAGAAGCAAAACCTGCAGCGGCAGTAGCCGGTGAAATTACCATTGATGATTTTGCGAAGATAGATTTGCGTGTGGCAACCGTTGTTGCCGCAGAACGCGTGCCCAAAACCGACAAACTGATTAAATTGCAGGTTAAAATAGGCGATGAGGAACGCACTATTGTAAGCGGAATTGCCCAGCATTATGAACCGGAAAACCTGATTGGCAAAAACGTTATTGTTATTGCCAACCTCAAACCGGCCAAGCTGCGCGGTATTGAAAGCCGCGGCATGGTGCTGGCAGCCAGCGACGGTGAAGGCAACCTGGTACTGGCAGACGCACCGGGCATTGCCAGCGGCAGCAAGGTGAAATAAAATGTCGCGTACAGGTTTGTGGGATTCGCATGCCCATCTTGATTCCGATTATTTTACCGACGACCGTGACGAGCTGATTGCCAAAATCGGCGAAGAAATGGAAGGCTTTATTAACCCCGGCTGCGACGAAGCAAGCTCCGCTTTTGCCGTACAGCTTGCAGAAAAGTATGATTTTGTTTATGCCGCTGTGGGCTGGCATCCGGAAGAACTTGCCGGCATTAAGGATGAGCATTATCTTGATAAACTGGCAGCGTGGGCTGTGCATCCAAAAGTTGCGGCAATAGGCGAAATAGGGCTTGATTATTACTGGAAAGAAAACGAGCCTAAAGAAGTACAGAAAAAACGCCTTTTGGAGCAGATTGACCTTGCCGTACAGTTTGATTTGCCGGTAATTATTCATGACCGTGAAGCACACGGCGATATTTTCGATATTTTCCGCAGCGAAGTGCCTGCGGGAACAAGAGCTGTGTTCCATTGTTATTCCGGCTCGCTGGAAATGGCTAAGGAACTTGCCAAACGCGGCTATTACTTTGGCTTTGGGGGTACAAGCACCTATAAAAACGCGGCCAAAGTGCGCGAGGTACTTGCTTTTGTGCCGGACGAACTGCTGCTTTTTGAAACGGATTCGCCGTATTTAACGCCGGTGCCTTACCGCGGCAAGCGCAATAATCCGCTTTATACGGAATTTGTTGCTCAAAATGCGGCGCTGGTACGCGGAACAACTTTTGAAGCGCTGGCAGCGCAGACAACGAAAAACGTTAAAACGCTTTTTAATAAAATCAAATAATGCTGACGCGGCAGTCTGCTACTGCTGCGTCTTTTATTTACCATAAAGGTGCTTGTGCATAATACTTTTTACAAAGAGTTGTTTGATTTTAAACCAAAAGTACCTTCAAGGAAGATGGCTTGACATTATAAAAAAGGCTGTGATAAAATACCCCCGAATTAAGGAGGTAATATTATGCCTAAAAATGTTACAGTTTTCAGAAGAACCATTTTGATAGCCATAATGTTTGTAATTTTATTCAGTGGGCATACGCATCTTGGTTTGGCGGAAGCACCTGTTACCATTTTAAAGTTTGACGGTACAGAAAGAACAGTTACAACGGAACTTTCCGACCCGCGCGCTGTTTTTAAAGAAGCGGGCATTGCCGTAGGGCAGGCAGACCGTATTGAAGAAAAAACGAGCGGCCGCGGCAAAGTGCTGGTTTTAAAACGTGCCGTGCCGGTTATTGTTGTACGCGGAGATTCGCAGCAGAAGTTTTTTACCAATAAAGACACCGTTGGCGAAGCGTTAAAAGAGTTAAACATCCGCTTTAACAAAAAACGCGTTTACCCTGCCGCAGATAATCCGGTTACTGCCAATGTGGAAATCCATATCCTTAACAAAGGTGATACTTTAAGCTCTGTTGAGGCCGATTCGGAAATTCCCGTAAAATACATTGATGACGAGAATATTCCTTACGGGCAGGAGCAGCTTGTGGAACAGGGCAAAGCCGGCAAGGTAAAAGTTGTAAAAAAATCCGTGGTAAGCACGGGCGAAGCACCGAAAGAAGTGGAAATTGCCCGCGAAGTTCTGGCAGACCCCAAATATTCCGTTATAAGGCGCGGCATTGGCATGTCGGTGGAAACGCCTGAAGGCAGAAAAAAATACAGCCGCATCATTACTGCTGAAGCAAGCGCCTATACCGTACACTGCGGCACCGGTACTGGCCTTACATCCATCGGCCTTGTGGCTGCCCGCGGCATTGTTGCCGTTGACCCGCGTGTAATACCGTACTATACCAAAATGTATATCCCCGGTTACGGCATTGCCATTGCTGGCGATACCGGTGGCGCTATCCGCGGCAACCGTGTGGATTTGTTTATGGACAGTTACGAGGAAGCAATTAACTGGGGCCGCCGTAATGTTGAAATTTATATTTTAGAGGACTAATAAGTGCTGAAAGAAGTTATTGTAGTAGAAGGAAAAAGTGACACCGCAGCAATCAGGCGCGCGCTGGAAGCCGATACGATAGAAACGGGCGGCTTTACGTTGGCCGCATCTACCTTGCGCAAAATTGAAGCAGCGTATAAAAAGCGCGGTATTATTATACTTACTGACCCTGACGGAGCAGGCAACCGCATACGCCGCTTTTTAACGGAGCGTTTTCCGGAGGCAGGGCAGGCTTTTGTACCGCGCATTGATGCAACCGCCAATGGCGATATCGGCGTGGAACAGGCAAGCCCAAAGGCTATTTTAGCGGCGCTGGGCAAAGTGCGCCATCATGAATTTACGCCGCAGAAAGAATTTACAGAGCGTGATTTAATGATAAACGGGCTCAGCGGCGGCAGCATGGCAAGCGTAAGGCGTGATAAGCTGGCTGCACTTTTGGGCGTCGGTTACGGCAATGCCAAATGCTTTTTGCAAAGGCTTAACACCTACGGCGTAACGCGCGAAGAATTTAAATCCGCACTGGCGGAAATTGGAGAAGTTGAATGAAGAAACCTGTAATTGCTACACCGGAAGTTACTAATTATATATTGCGCAGGTTTAACCTGCATGCCGATAAAAAGCTTGGGCAGAACTTTTTAATTGATGAAGACATTGTGCGCCGCATTGCCGCTGCCGCAGAACTTGCGCCCGGCGAACCGGTGCTTGAAGTAGGGCCCGGCATTGGCACGCTGACGCAGGCACTGGCAGAAACCGGCGCGGACGTAACCGCTGTTGAACTGGACAAACGCCTTTTGCCGGTGCTTGAAAAAACGCTGGAAGGCTATGAGAACGTGCGCGTTATTAATGCCGACGTGCTTGAACTTGACGTTAACAGCGCCATGGGCGGCAAAACCTTTAAGGTTGCAGCCAATTTGCCGTATTACATTACCACGCCGATAATTTTTGCGCTGCTTGAAAAGAAGCTGCCGCTTGAACGCATGGTAATTATGGTGCAGAAGGAAGTTGCCGAACGCATAACAGCAGCGCCGGGCGGAAAAGATTACGGTGCGCTTTCGGTTGCCATGCAGTATTACACAGAGCCGGAAATTGCCTTTATCGTGCCGCCGTCAAGTTTTATTCCGCGCCCAAGTGTGGACAGCGCCGTTGTGGTATGTAAAAACCGCACCGTGTCGCCGGTGGAAATTTGTGATGAAAAACTGTTTTTCAGGGTGGTAAAGGCAGCATTTTCGCTGCGCCGCAAAATGTTAAGCAATGCGCTGAAGAATATGGGCATTACCTCGCAGCAGGCACAGGAATGGCTGAACATTGCAGGCATTGACCCTAAACGCCGCGGCGAAACGCTTTCGCTGCAGGATTTTGCAAACTTAACCAATACCTTTGAAAAGATAAAATAGCAATATAAGTTCAGCAGGCTTAAACGGCCTGCTTATTTTTTTACAAATTTTTTGGTTAGCTATTGACAACCGCATAAAAAAAGAGTATAGTGTTCTTGAACAGGAACAATATACAAGGGGCTGAATGAGGGGAATGGAAATCGTAGAACGCTTAATGCACTTTAACCTTACACGCCAGGAGGCAACATTATACCTGCTGCTGGTAAAAGCCGGACGCCTTACAGGCTATGAAGCGGCCAAGCAGACAGGCATATCGCGCTCCAATACCTACACTGCACTGGCCGGGCTGGTGGAAAAGGGCGCTGCCTATATAATGGAAGAAGGCAAAGTGACGCGTTATACGCCGGTTGCACCGGAGGAGTTCTGCAATAATAAAATCCGCCGCCTGGCGGAAATGCGCGACGCGCTTATAAAAGAACTGCCCGGTGTAAAAAATGAAGCCGAAGGTTATATAACCATTAAAGGAAACGCAGAAATTATCAGCAAGCTGCAAAACACCGTACTTAATGCCAAAGCGCGCATTTATGTATCGGCAAATGCTGCCGTAATGGAGCTTTTGCGTACTGAACTTGAAGACGCGCTTGGCCGCGGCTTAAAGGTAGTGGTTATTACCGGCAGCGATTTCCTGCTTCCGGGGGCAATTTGCTACAACACCGTTAAACAGACAGGGCAGATAAGGCTGATAGCCGATTCGCAGACGGTGCTGACCGGTGATTTGGATGAGGGGGCAAATTCAACCTGTTTATATTCCTGTAAGCGTAATCTGGTGGATTTGTTTAAGGATGCGCTTAAAAACGAAATTAAACTGATTGAATTGCAGAAAGGTTGAGATTAATGTCTGAAAAAATTCCGTTTGTTACCAAAGAACAACTTGAAGATATTGCATCACGTTATGCAACGCCGTTTTATTTATATGACGAAAAAGGCATCCGCGAAACTGCGCGCAGGGTAAATAAGGCTTTCAGCTGGAATAAAGGCTTTAAGGAATATTTTGCGGTAAAAGCAACGCCGACGCCGGGCATTTTAAAAATTTTGCACGAAGAAGGCTGCGGCGCGGATTGTTCTTCTTATACAGAGCTTTTAATGGCCGATGCGGTTGGCTTTAAGGGTGACGAAATTATGTTTTCGTCCAACGATACGCCTGCCGAAGATTTTCAGCTGGCACGCAAACTTAATGCCACTATAAATCTGGATGATATTACCCATATTGACTTTTTAGAGCGCGTGGCCGATATTCCCGATACCGTATGCTGCCGCTACAACCCGGGCGGGCATTTTGCCATTGCCAACAACATTATGGATAACCCGGGCGATGCCAAATACGGCATGACGCGCGAGCAGCTTACCGAGGCTTACAAACGCCTTATGGCTAAAGGCGTAAAACACTTTGGGCTGCATGCGTTTTTGGCAAGCAACACCGTTACCAACGATTACTACCCGGAACTGGCACGTATTTTATTTAAAGTAGCCGTTGAATTAAAAGAAGAAACCGGCGCTTCCATTGAATTTATCAATCTTTCCGGCGGTGTTGGCATTGCCTATCGCCCCGGACAGCCGCAAAATGACATTATGGAAATAGGCGAAGGCGTGCGCCGTGCTTATGAAGAAGTGCTGGTACCGGCAGGTATGGGCAACGTAAGGCTTTATACCGAAATGGGGCGCTACATGCTGGCACCTTACGGTGCGCTGGTAAGCCGCGTTATTCACCAAAAGCATATTTATAAAGAATATATTGGGCTGGATGCCTGCGCTGCCAACCTGATGCGCCCGGCAATTTACGGCGCTTACCACCACATTACCGTTATGGGCAAGGAAAACGCGCCCTGCGACCGTAAATATGACGTTACGGGCGGTTTGTGCGAAAACAACGATAAATTTGCCATTGACCGCATGCTGCCGGAAATAAACATCGGCGATTTGGTGTTTATCCATGACGCCGGTGCGCACGGCTTTGCCATGGGCTATAACTATAACGGCAAGCTGCGCAGCGCAGAACTTTTGCTGAAAGAGGACGGCAGCGTTGAAATGATACGCCGCGCCGAAACTCCGGCAGATTATTTTGCCACTTTTGATTTTACGGGTTTGTTTAATAAGGATTAATGAGAATAACTCCGGTGCTTGTTTGGGCAGGCATCGGAGTTTTTTGTATGCCTGTGCTAATTGAAGAATAGAGCAACGTATGGTATGATTGTTATATAGTTTTTAATATAAATAATGTACAAATCTGTTGATGTTATGAGAGCATAGACAAAAACTGCGGCGGCTAAAATCAAAGGCTAAAAAGTAAGTGAGTCCGGTGCTGTGCCCGGACGGAGTCGGAGGAGCCGCAGCATTTTTGTATGGTCGAATAGCATTAACAGATTTGTTAAAATGTAAAAAGTATAAGGAGCAATACTATGTCGATATTGGAACATGCCTCGCTGATGACGGACGAAATAAGGCGCGTGCCGCTTGAAGAATTGCAAACACGCCTTGCGCGTTTCCGTGAGGAAATGGAAAAGGAACATCCCGGCTGGCAGATGGCGGTTATTAATAATAAAGTTAATATGTACTATTTTACAGGTACAATGCAGGAGGGCGCGCTGGTTATCCGCCCGCAGGACGAAATTTTGTGGGTGCGCCGCAGCTATGACCGCGCCCGTAATGAATCGCTGCTGCCGGATATCCGCCCGATGCAGAGCTTCCGCACTTTGGCGGAATTTTATGGCGCTTGCCCGGAAGTTATGTATGTGGAATGCAGAAAAGCCACTGTTGACTGGCTGAATATGCTGCGCAAATATATGCCGTTTAAAGAATATGCTGATATTGACGGCCTGCTGTGCAGCCTGCGCCTTGTAAAAAGCAGCTATGAACTGGAACTGATGAAGCGCAGCGGCGCGATTCACCAGACGGTGCTGGAGCAGCTGGCGCCGAAAATGATAAAGGAAGGCATCAGTGAAGCCGAACTTGCCGTAAGCCTGTATACGGAAATGTTAAAGCGCGGTTCGCACGGTATTGCACGCATGAATCTGCCTTTGGGCGAAGATGTTATCGGCGTGGCGTCGTTTGGCAAAAGCGGGCTGGTGCGTACTGCTTTTGACGGCCCCGGCGGCACGGGCGGCACCTGCATTGCGGTGCAGAGCATCGGTTCGCCGTTCCGCAAATTAAAAGCGGGCAGGCTGGTTTATCTGGACATTCCCTGCGGCGTGGAAGGCTACCATACCGATAAAACGATAGTGTATTATTTTGGCGATATTAATAAAGACCCCAACCGCGATTTGATTTTGGCGGCGCACGAACATTGCATAATGCTGGAGCGTTTTGCCGCTGCCATGTTAAAGCCCGGTACGGTGGTAGAAGATATTTATAACGAAACAATGAAGCAGTTTGACAGCCGCTTTGCTGCAGGCTTTATGAACGGCGGCAAGTTTTTGGGGCACAGCATAGGGCTTACCATGGATGAAAGCCCGGCCATTGCCAACCGTTTTAAAGAAGTGCTTACGGAAGGCATGACCTTTGCGCTGGAGCCGAAGATTGCCCTGCCAGGCATTGGCATGGTTGGCAGCGAAAACACTTACCTTGTAACGGCAAACGGCGGCAAGGCGCTTACAGGCTCGCCGCACAAGCTGTACTGTATTTATTAAACCATATACGCATAAAAATAACGGCAATAACTTTTGCATAGTGCAGGTTATTGCCGTTTTAGTTTTCTTTTGTATCATTTGAAGCAGACGTTTTTCTTGCTGCGCTTTATAATAAAAGCACATAATATCAGCCGGTGGTTTCGGAAGAACAGAGCCGTGCCAGTGCTGGTAAATCCGTAATGGTAATTTTGCTGCGCCCTGTGGCGATAATGCTTTGCCGGCGCAGCTGTGCAAGCCCGCGCGTTATCTGCACGCGGCTCAGGCCGAGCATTCCGGCAAGGGCGTCCTGCGTAATGGCAATATCAAAACCATGGTTTTGCGGGTTATTTACTGTTAGCAGATACAGCAGGTTGCAGATTTTGACAAAGGATGAATTGTATTCCTGATGTACGGTTTCAAACAGCAGGCGGTTGACATACATGGAATACCAGTTGACAACCTGCTCGCTTAATTCCGTGTTTTCTTCAAACATTTTGCTGAACTGCTGCCGCGTAAATTCCAGCACGGAAATTTCCGTCAGGGCAACCGTTGTAAGCGAAAGCTCTATTTTAAAGCCGCAGGTATGGTAACCGGGGAAAATACTGCCTTCGCCGTGGAAGCTGATGATTTTGCGGTGTCCGTTTTCGTGGTCGGCGTAGTGCATCAGCGCGCCGCTTTTTATGTAATGAATATTTTCGTGCGGCTGCCCCGGACGCCACAGGTATTCGCCTTTGGCAAAATGTTTTTCGGTATGCGGGTGCGACAGAAAATAATCGTAAAAACGGCAGAATTCGCCTGTGAAATAATAACGTGGTGTCAGCATGGCGGTTCCTCCGATATGTTATGTTCAGTTAAATTGTAGCATTGGCGGCGTGGTTAGGCAATGGGTGAGAATATTTTGGCTTTATAGTGGGTTTGAAGAAACAAAAGCTATGTACTGATGCGGTTTATTCTAAAAACTGCGGCTTCTCCGATTCCGGTCAGGCTGCGCGGCTGACCTCTCGTTTGAATAGATAAAAAAATTTAGCCGCCGCAGTTTTTTTATCATTCACCTTACAGCACACAGCTTTTGTTTAATTAAGGCCTTTTTTACTATGATATACGGATTTTTCTTTATTAAATAGTGATAAAGTACGAATTTGCCGCGAAAACTTTTTGGTTACTTTTTAGTTATAAAAAGTAACATGAGTAATAAAGTAAGAATGAAAAATTAGCGTATAATCAAAGACGTTAAAACAAAAAATAATTAAAATAAAAGGAGCGAGCATCATGCAGCACAAATGTAAAGTGACGGTTATTGACAAAAAATGCTTTAACGATTATCAGGAAAAATACCTGGCGGACCCTAAAAGCGGCCCGTGCCCGTTTTATAATGTGGGCGGCGAGTTTATTTTTGAGCGCTACGGCGGCGACGATATCTTCTGGCGTACTGGCAACGGTACGCAGTGCGGCGAAGCATGGGACTGCATCAGCCGTTATATTTACACTGCGCTTCAGGGCGGCAGCATTATGCGCGGCTGGACTAACGACGAACGCCTGATGATTGCCTGCTGCAACGACGGTACGCGCCCGGTAATTTTTAAAATTGAGCGTTTGGATTACCTGGTTGTTAAAATTGAAGGCATGGCGTGCGGAAAATGTGCGGAAAAAGTACAGGCTGCGCTGGCACAGGTGCCGGGCGTAAAAAGCGTGACTGTAAGGCTTGACAGAAACTGGGCAGAGGTTTTTGCAGACAAAGGGCAGGAGCCGGAAGTTTCTGCTTTAACGGCGGCGGTGGAAGCCTGCGGCTACAAAGTAACAAGCATTGATTAAAACCTAAAACGCATAAAAATAGCGGCAGCAGCCTAAATAGGTTACTGCCGTTTTATTATTTTGCTGTAAGTTTTTGCAGTTCTTCAATTTCCGTAGGGTAGCACAGCACATACAGCGTATCGCCGCTGTGCAGGCGCGTATTGCCTTCAGGGATTAGTTCTTCGTCGCCGCGTTTTACGTCTACCAAAAGCGAATGGCGCGGCCAGTTAATTTCGCGCACCAGGCGCCCGTCGGCAGTGCTGCCGGTATCTACCGTCAGCTCCATAATGCTGCGTTCCTGTTCGGCGTGGTTGCGTTCCAGCGCTTTGGTATTTTTCAAAAGTCGCATAAACAGTTCGCCGTACAGCGGCTTGGCGCGCCAAACTTCCGTTGTGGCAAAAGCCGTAAGCGAAGCAAGCGCCAGCGGCAAAAGGTGCAGAAACGAACCTGTCATTTCCATAACAAGCACCGTGGCGGTGATGGGCGTGCGTACGGAAGCCGTAAAAAATGCCGCCATGGAAAGTATAACAATATTTGTTTTATAGGCGCTGCTTAAAAGGCCCGCCTGAGAAAACAGCCCGGCCATAACCGCACCGGCAACACCGCCAGCAACAAGCGTCGGTATAAATGCGCCGCCCGGCAGCCCGCGTCCGAAGGCGAGCAGCGTAAGCAGTATTTTGGCAGCTAAAAACATCAGCAGTACCGTTATGGGGTAGGAGTTAAAAGCGGTATTGGTTAGTAAATCGTCGCCGCCGCCCAATGCTTCCGGCAGGTATAAGCCGGTAATGGCAGTAACGGCAAGCAGCAAAAAGTTTTGCAGGCAGCCGTTGTTTGGCAGCAGTTTGTAAAGGCGTGCGGCATTTAAAAGCCCGTAATTAAACAACGCGCCCAGCATGCCGCAAATGATGCCTGCAGCCAGAATTACCCAGTAATCGCTGTATTGTAAAACGGGCAGCCCGGAAAAATTAAAAACTGTATCGCGCCCCAGTATTAAACGGCTTGTAAAGGTTGCCGCCACGGATGCCGAAAGCACGGGAAACAGCAAAAAGCCTGAAAAATTATGGTTGATTTCTTCCAGAACGAAAATAACGCCTGCCAGCGGAGCGTTAAAAACTGCGGCCAAGCCTGCTGCCGCGCCGCCGCTGATAAGATAGCGTTCTTCGATGCGCGGGCGTGCCAGAAGGCGGCTTACGCCCTGCCCGGCCATAGCGCCCATTTGAATGGACGGGCCTGCCCTGCCGAGCGAAAGCCCGCTGCCTATGGCAAGGGCGCAGGCGGCGAACTTAACAAGTAAAATGCGCAGCCAGCGCAGCTTAAAAACGCCCAGTACGGCGCCCTTTACCTGCGGAATGCCGCTGCCTGCCGCCTGCGGTTCCGCTTTGGCAAGCCACGCAAGCAAAGCAGCGGCAATAAGCAGTGCAGCGCAAAAAAGTGCAATGGCAGGCGGAGTATAACCGCCGGCAAAAACAAGGCTTTGCAAATTTGCGCGGAGTGAAGCGGCGCCGGTTAAGGCAAGCCGGAAGCAGCTTATGATAACGCCTGCCAGTACGCCGGTAACAACGCCGCCGGCACATAAGCGCAGGCGGAAATAACGCGTATTGTTAAGCAGTTTGTAAGTTGTAAGAACCCTTAGCCTTGCGTCCATGGTTCCTCCGTATAATCGCCGCGGGCAGAAACAATCCGGTAGCCTATGGAAGCTACTTCACGCTGCAGTTCGTTCAGCGCTTCGGCTGCTTCTGCACCGGTGTGCAGTTTATTGTCGTATAAAAGGTATTTGCCGCGTACGTTCTGCGGCGAAAGATTGGGCATAATAACGTTTGCACCGGCCTTAATTCCCAAAAGCCTGCCGCCCGGGGCCAGAGTGCCAAGCGCCGTTGTTGCCGGAAGAAGCACGTGCGGAAATAAAAGCCGCAGAACGGCAAGCAGTACCAAAGTAAGTTCCACGCTGCCTGCGGGTTCGTCCTTAAACGGCGTATCGTGATGGGGAATGAAAGGCCCGATGCCAATCATCTGCGGGCGCAGTCTTTGCAGGAACATTAAATCGTCCGCTAAATTTTCCGCCGTCTGGTAAGGTGAGCCGACCATAAAGCCCGCGCCTGCCTGATAGCCGAGTTCTTTTAAAGTATACAGGCAGTTCTGGCGGTTTTGGGAGCTCAGTTCTGCCGGGTGCAGTTTGGCGTAATGCGCACAATCTGCAGTTTCGTGGCGCAGAAGATAACGGTCGGCGCCTGCTTGTTTCCATAAGGCGTAGGTTTCACGGCTGCGCTCGCCGATGGAAAGCGTAACGGCACAGTCAGGATGCTGCGCTTTAATGGCGCGCACAATGGCGGCGATATTATCGTCACTGTAAAAATAATCCTCGCCGCCCTGTAAAACAAAGGTGCGGAAGCCAAGCCCGTACCCTGCTCGGCAGCATTCCAGAATTTCTTCCTGCGTAAGGCGGTAGCGCGCGGCATTTTTGTTGCTGCGCCTTATGCCGCAGTAATAGCAGTCGTTTTTGCAGTAGTTGGTAAATTCTATCAGCCCGCGCACAAAAATCTGCCTGCCGAAGCTTTTTTGTGCTGCTTGCTGCGCCAGCGCAAAAAGCAGGTTTTTATGATGCGCGCCCTGTTTGATAAGCTGCAAGGCTTCGTTTTTATTAAGGATGTGCGTATTGTTTAATTTTTCTATCAGTAAGGCTGTATCCATACATAAAAACTCCTTTAAATACTTTTATTATATCATGTTCCGGCAGCGGCGGCTGCAAATTTGCGGCAGGATTTTTGGCGGCGGCGGAGAATTAAAATAATATTAAGTAACTTTTCGCTGATTTTAAGTTTTGGAGGAAAGAAACAAAAATGTTTGATAAGGTTTTGCTTGCAACAGATTTATCGGAGGAAGCGGACGGTCTGCTTCCGTGTTTTTACAGCTTGTGCCCCGATGACGATACCGAGGTTGCGGTAGCGCATATTTTTAAAGACAAAGAGGATGCGGAGCCCGGCAGCAGCAGCTTTAAAAAAGTGCAGAGCCGTGTGCGGGCCGTGGTTGCAGAACTGCGCCGCGCAGGATACGAAAACGCGCGTGAAATTTACCGCAGCGGCGAAGTTTTTGAACAGTTAACGGAAATTGCCGATGATGAGGACGCAGGACTTATTATGGTGGCGTCGCACGGAAAGGGTTTTTTTAAAAGCGCGCTTTTGGGAAGCACCACCTTTGATTTGGCGCGTGCTACCGACAGGCCGCTGTTTGTTTCAAAACCGGTGGAAGATGCAGGCGACGAACTGCTGCAGAAAAATCTGCTGCACCGCATTCTGGTGCCGACCGATTTTTCGCTGAAGTCTTTGTCGGCGCTGGACGTTATCCGCATGCTGCGCGAGCATATAAGCGAAGTTGTGTTTGTGCATGTGGTGGAGCGCAGCCGCAGCCAGGATGATTTGGAAGATAAAATGAAAACGGCTTCAAACCGCCTGCAGGAGCTGGTGGACGAAATGAAAATTTTCGGCATTAAAGCAGGCTTTCATGTACGCAAAGGTGCGGCTTCCAAAGAGATTCTGCGCATTGCCGAAAAAGAGGACGTTTCGCTGATTGTAATGGCCAAAACAGGCGCGGGGCTGGTTAAAGGGCTGGTAATGGGCAGCACTGCACAGAACGTAACTTTAAATTCCGAAAGGTCGCTTTTGCTTTTGCCGCCGGAAAATGCAGCGGATGATTAAATAATTTGCAGAAAAATTATGTAAAAACCTTGACAAGTAAGCAAAATATAGGTATACTGTTACTTGCGGCTGATGCCATAGCCGCAAGTTTTCTTTTGCGGCAAAAACCAAATATTTATCACATTTTCAACACGGAGAGATGACCGAGTGGTTGAAGGTGCACGCCTGGAAAGCGTGTGTGCGGGAAACCGTACCGAGGGTTCGAATCCCTCTCTCTCCGCCACTTAAAAACTGCCGCGTAAGCGGTTTTTTTATTACTTCTTTGTAGGACCGCAGATGGCGGGTCCTGCGCAATGAAAGCCTGTGAACCGTGTCAGGACCGGGAGGGAGCAGCACTAAGCAGTTACTTGCATGTGCCGCAGGGGTGCCTGCATTTGCGGCCCTACAAGGAAGTAGCTTAAGCAGCTCTGATGGGCTGCTTTTTTTGTTAATTTTGTTGTACTTATGGGCAGAAATTTTATATAATTATGTGGTAGGCATATTATAAGGAGGTGCGGCAGTTGGCATACGTTGCGTTATACAGAAAGTGGCGCCCGCAGGGGTTCGATTCCCTCGTTGGGCAGGAGGCGGTGCGTACTGCGCTTACCAATGCACTGGAAACAGGGCGCATAGCCCATGCCTATCTGTTTGCCGGGCCGCGCGGAACAGGCAAAACCAGCACGGCAAAAATTCTGGCCAAGGCTGTTAACTGCGAACACGGGCCCACGCCTAACCCCTGCAATAAATGCCAGAACTGCGTGCGGATAAATGACGGCACATCCATGGATGTGTTTGAAATCGACGCAGCTTCCAACCGCGGCATTGATGAAATCCGCGATTTGCGCGAAAAAGTTGCTTTTGCGCCCGTAAACGGACGTTATAAAGTATATATTATCGACGAAGTGCATATGCTTACGACGGAGGCCTTCAACGCGCTTTTAAAAACGCTGGAAGAACCGCCGCCGCATGTAATTTTTATTCTGGCAACAACCGAGCCGCATAAAATACCGGCAACAATACATTCGCGCTGCCAGCGCTTTGATTTTAAGCGCGTAACCGACAGCGACATTGTTAAACGCCTGCGTGAAGTTGCCGACGGCAGCGGCATTGCAGCCGATGACGATGCCTTGCAGCTGATTGCTGTGCAGGCAGACGGCGGCATGCGCGATGCATTGAGCCTTTTGGACCAGTGCGGTGTTATGGCAGAGCGCGTAAGCGCTGAAACCGTGCGCAGCGTGCTGGGCATTGTAGGACGCGAAGCCCTGCGCGAGCTTGTAAAAGCGGTTGGCGAAGGCAATGTGCCGAAAGCGCTGGAGCTTTTGGAGGCCCTGCTTGCAGGCGGCAAGGATGTTAAGCAGATTATTACGGAACTTGCGGAATACCTGCGGGCAGTGCTGCTTTACAAGGCTTCGCCCGATTACCGCGAGATTTACCTGACTGATACGAAAGAAGCAATAGCTGCTATGGAAGGCCTGTTCAGCACGGACAGGCTGATGGCGGCGCAGGAACGCCTGCACCAGTGCATGCTGGAACTGCGGCAGAGCGTGCGCGGCAGAATTGCCGCGGAAATGTGCCTGTTTGATTTGTGCCGTGTGGAAGGCAGCACGCTGGCAGCTTTAACCGCGCGCGTGGAAAAACTGGAAGCCATGCTTGCCGGGAGAATACCGGCAATACAGCAAACAGTTCCTGCTGCGCCTGTGCATCAGGATTATCCTCAGCAAGCAGCAGCTGCGCCGGAAACCGAGCCTAAATTCGGCTATGTGCTTGACGAAGGGCATGGCATTCACACCGAAGCGCCGGAACCGCAGCCTCAGAAGGCTGCTGCGGCAGCAGAAAATTATCAGCCCGCGGCTGAACCTGTTAAAGCCGTGCCTGTAAAAAAAGCCGCTCCGGTGCAGAAAGCAGAGCCTGCTCCAATTATAGAAGCAGATGCCGCTGCCGGAGATTTGTGGCAGCAGGTGCTTGAAATTTTAAAAACGGAAAAGAAACGCTCCATGGTGGCTTGTGCTGCCGGGGGGCGTGCAGTAAGCTATGTCAACGGTATTTTAACGGTTGCTTTTAAAAACAAGTTTAATTGCAAGCGCATGAATGCCGATGATTATAAAAAGGCTTTTGAAGCCGTTTTGCTGCGCCTTGCGCGCTGCGAGGTGCGCTTAAACTGCGTTGAAGAAGCCGGACTTGTGCAGAAACCGCCTGCACCGGCGCCTGCAAAAGAGCAGGAAGAAGAACTTGAGCCGGTGGTAAAAAAAGCCATGGCGGCTTTTGGCGGAACATTGCAGAAACTGTAATCAGTAAATTTAAGGAGGAATTTATTTATGTTTAATCCCGGAATGGCAAATATGCAGGGTATGATGAAAAAAGTACAGAAAATGCAGCAGGATATGCTGAAAATGCAGGAAGAACTGAAAAACCGCACTGTTGAAGCAACTGCCGGCGGCGGTGCTGTTACCGTTGTTGTAACCGGCCGCAAAACCGTTGAAAAGGTTACCATTGCTCCCAGCGCAGTTGACCCCGAAGACGTGGAAATGCTGGAAGATTTGGTTACTACTGCCATTAACGAAGCAATGCGCAAAGTAGACGAAATGACCGAAAAAGAAATGGGCAAAATTACTGGCGGGATGAAACTGCCGGGCATGTTCTGATATGGCGCGCCTGATACGCCCGCTGGCAAACCTGCATGAACAGCTGCGGCGTTTGCCGGGCATTGGTTCCAAAACGGCGCTGCGCCTTGCCTATCATATTATTAATATGCCGGCGGAGGATGTGCAGCGGCTGGCTGCTGCTTTGGTTGACGCCAAACGCCAGGTATGCCTGTGCCGTACCTGCTATAATTTAAGCGACAAGCCGGAATGCGGCATATGCAGTGACCCCGGGCGCGACAAAACGACCATCTGCGTGGTGGAACAGCCGCAGGATGTAATGGCCATGGAACGCAGCCGCGGATACAGAGGCCTGTACCATGTCCTGCACGGCGCATTGTCGCCGCTGGACGGCATTGGGCCGGATAACCTGCGGATTAAGGAGCTTCTGCGCCGTTTGCAGCAGGGCGAAGTAAAAGAAGTAATTCTGGCGACCAATTCCAATGTGGAAGGTGAAGCAACGGCGGCTTATCTGGCGCAGCTGCTGAAACCTCTGGGCGTGGTAACCAGCCGTATTGCGCATGGTTTGCCTGTCGGCGGCGATTTGGAGTACGCCGACGAACTGACTTTGGCGCGCGCGCTGGAGAACAGGCTGCGTCTGTAAGAAAGGCAAGATTAAAAAATGGAAATACAGGATGCGGAAAACGCAGTCAGGGAAATCGGCACGGCAGCCATTGACGCTGTTCAGGGGCTCGATTCTGCAACGATAGAAGGCTCGCTGCCTTTTATTGCCGGCGTTTTAATTTTACTGATAGCGGTTAAATTTTTGTCGCTGCCGTTTAAGCTGGTGTGGAACGGTGTTATCGGCGCCGCTGCACTGTGGCTGGTGAACCTTATCGGTGCAGCCGTGGGCTTCGGGCTGAAAATAACAGTTGCCAAAGCGCTTATCGCCGGTATTTTCGGCGTGCCGGGCCTGCTTGCGGTTTTGTGCTGGGAAATATTTATTAAATAAAGTAAAATGCTCTCTTTGTAAGCTGCGTGCTTAAAAGAGAGCATTTTTTATAACTGCCATACTTTTTTTAATTCTAAGAGCGCCGGTTCAATATCTTCTTCGGCAATGCCTGCAAAAGAAAGCAAAATTTCCGGGCTGCTGCTTTCGGCTGCTTTAACTGGCAGAATGTGAATGCCTTTTGATATGGCCTTTTGTGCAAGTTCTTCTGCCGTGGCAGCGGCGTGTACCGCCAGGCGGATATGCAGGCCGGATTCGTAAGCCATAATGCTTGCCTTGCTGCCAAAAATATTGGCAAGGGCAGTGCGCAGCAAAGTGTTTTTTACGGCATAACGGCGGCGCATTTTTTTTATGTGGCGGCGCAGCCCGCCGGACGCAATAAATTCTGCCAGGGCAAACTGCTCAATGCTGGAGGAAGTTTGGTTATACAAATGCTTAATACGGTTATAGAAAGGCAGCAGGTTTTGCGGCAGCACCAAATAGCTTATGCGCAGGCTTGGCAGCAGAATGCGCGAGAAGGAGCCGCAGTAAATTACATTCTGCCCGCCGCTCATGCCCTGTAATGACGAAATGGGGTGCGAAAAATAACGGAATTCGCCGTTGTAATCGTCTTCTAAAATGTAGGCGCTGTTTTGCTGTGCCCAGCGCAGTAAATCAAGCCTGCCCTGCGGCGAAAGCGAGCGCCCCTTGTATGGGTTGGAGGGGCTTACATAAAGCAGTTGCGGCAGTTTGTTATGCAGGTTTTCGGTGTTAAAATGCCGCACCTGCCAGCCGCTCATTGCAAAAATATGTTCCGCTTTGGTAAAGCCGGGTTCTTCAAAAGCAACTGTGTGCGGCAAAGCGTCAAGCACGTCAATAAGTATTTGCAGCAGGCTCTGCATACCGGCGCCAATAACTATCTGTTCCGGCGTGCAGATAACGCTGCGCGCTTCGTGGCTGTAACGCGCAAGCGTGCTGCGCAGGTAGGGCTCACCCTGCGGGTTGCCGTAACCGGCGAGTAACGCCGAATTTTGCAGGGCATGGCCAAGGCAGCGCTTCCAAAGCGAGGAGGGAAAAAGGCTGCTGTCGATATAATTATTGCCAAAGTCGTATCGCACTGCTGCGGCAGAAGGTTTTTGCGGCGGCAGAACTTTCTGCGGTTTGCGGGAAACTATGCTGCCCGCAAAATAACCGCGTTTGGGGCTGGCAATAAGGTAGCCTTCGGCAACAAGCTGGCTGTATGCCGCTTCTGCCGTGGTGCGGCTCACATCCAAATCATGTGCCAGTTTACGCAGCGACGGCATTTTTTCTCCGGCTGCAATTTCACCGCTGTGTATTTTGCTTTTAATTTCATTTATCAGGCGCAGATAAAGCGGAAAATCTTTTTTGTCTGCCTGCGGCAAGGTTATAAACATAAACTGTCCCCTTTAAAATTGGAAATTCTGGATATTTTTTTAATAACAGTTTTAGTATATCATAATATCTGTGTTAAAACATAAATTTTTTGTATTACAGGGGGCTTTAAAATGGCATTACATAAGGCTATGACTATTGCCGGCAGCGATACAAGCGGCGGCGCAGGCATGGAAGCAGATTTAAAAACATTTACCGCCATGGGCGTGTACGGCATGACGGCGCTGACGGTTATTGTGGCGCAGAACCCGCTTAACTGGGACCACGAAATGTACCCAATCGGCATGGATGTTATTGAAAAACAGATAAAAACCATTGTGGAAGGCATCGGCATTGACGCCATGAAAACAGGCATGCTCGGCAGTGCGGAGCTGGTACAGCTTGTGGCCGATACCATTGATAAATACAGTTTGAAGAACGTTGTTATTGACCCGGTAATGGTGTGCAAGGGCATTGATGCAATTATGGTGCCGGAAGCAGCCAAAGCCATTAAAGAAGTGCTGGTAAGCCGTGCCGACGTTATTACGCCGAATACTCTGGAAGCGGCATATATTGCCGGTATGGATAAGGTGGAAACGCTTGACGAAATTAAAGAAGCGGCGGCGCGCATTCAGGAAATGGGCGCAGGCTATGTTGTTATTAAAAGCGGCTCGCGCAATAACAGCGATGAAGCGGTAGACGTACTGTATGACGGCAAAAACTATGTTGTTAATACCGAAAAGAAAATTCCCGGCTGCTTTAACCACGGCGCAGGCTGCACTTTTTCAGCAGCCATTACCGCAGGGCTTGCCAAAGGACTGAACGTTAAGGACGCTTTGGCGGAAGCTAAGGAATTTATTACGGTGGCACTTAAAAATTCCTTCCGCCTGAACCAGTTCAGCGGCGCAACCGACCACTGCAAATGGAAAAAATAATTAAAAATAAATAATTTAAACGGGCTCTGTTTAGGCAGTAATGCTAAAATTCGGGCCCGTTTTTTGTTTAAAAATTTTACTAACCGGCGCAAATACCTTATACTGTAATCAGGAAAACTGATTGAGGTAAGTATGCTTAAAAAATTTTACCATCCTAAACTGTATATTGGCATTATTGTGGCCGCGCTTGTTGTAACCGGCGTATATTTCTGGCTGTGCCGCCTTGCGGGCGAACACGCGGCCGAAATTTTTAATGCCGAAATGGCACGGCAGAAAACGCTTGAAGGCAGCGTTGCCGTTGAAAGCATTACGGCCGATATGTGGGGCAATGTTGGCTTCCGCGGGCTGAAATGGCTGGACGCTGAAGGCGAACCGGTTGTATTTGTGCCGGACGGGCGTTTTAAAGTTAAACCGTGGGATGTTGTTGCCGGCAGCATAAATTTAAACAGCCTGGAAGAAGCGGAACTGAACCACCCTGTAATAGCCATCCGCTTCAATAAAGATATGCGTCCGGCTTTTTTGCCGGGAAAAAAGAAGGACGCAGGTCAGGAAACAAAAAAGCGTCATAAAGGGCTGCATATCAATTTGCCCGAAAATCTGCCGCAAAGCAGCATAAAAATTAATGACTGTACTATTACCGCCAGTTACAGGCACCGTTATTTTGTTTTAAGCGGCGTTAACGCTGCTGTGCGCACGGTTAATCCGCAGGAGGCGGCGCTTAAAATTACCGCAGCCGGTTTTGGCGGCATGATGATTGGCGACGAACTGGGCATAAGCGGCAAACTTTTGCTTAACGGCGGGCAGCCGCAGTGCGATTTGTATATTTCCATGAAAAATGTTGTGCCGGAATCGCTGGGCCTTGGCAAGGTTAAAGATACTGCCAGTGTTTACGGGCATGCAACGGGGCCGCTTTCCGGCCCTTCTATCGATGGCAGAATTGAATTTTTGCAGCTTAATATACCGGCACTGCGTTTTTACAAAGTTAACGGCGATTTCTTTTATAAAGACGGCAAAATTGACTTCAGCAATGTAACAGGCGGAATTTACGGCGGCACGGTGGAAGCAACCGGAGCTTATGATGTAGATACGCGCGGTTACAGCATTGATGCGCTTGGGCATGATTTAATGGCGTCCATTGCTGCCAAAACCAGCAAAATTAACTGCCGCGTGGAGCTTGATTTAAAAATGCGCAGCGACGGAAACCCCAAAAACGTACTTACTTACGGCAGTTTTACAAGCGGCGCAGGTACATACAGCCTGATACCGTTTGAACAGATTTCCGGCAAATTTAATGACAGGCATGGAGTGCTGAAATTTACGGATGTAAAAATAAAAACGCCGCTTGGCGAAGTTACAAGCGACGCTTTTGAAATCGTTAAGGGGCGCGTGCATATTAATGATATCTGGCTGACAGCACCGGACGGTGAAAAAATACAGGTAAAATAAAAAGAGCGTGTGCTTGAAGCATACGCTCTTTGTGTTTATGGCATTATACCCTGTGCTTGATATGGTCCAGCGCCTGGGCAAACAGGGTTAAAACGTGGTTGTCGTCAAGGCTGTAAATAACCTCCTTGCCGGTTTTGGTAAACTTAACAAGCCCTGCGTGGCGCAGAAGGCGCAGCTGGTGCGAGATTGCGGACTGCGTCATTTCCAGTGTTTCTGCAATATTCGTTACGCAGGATTCGTTTTCGGCAAGCAAAGCCAAAATACGGATACGCGTGGGGTCACCCAGAACTTTAAAAGTATCGGCCATGGGCTGTACAAATTTTTCTGCAATGGGCACATCCAGTTTTAAATTATGCAGTTTACCTTCAGTATTTTCGTTCATAATTTCACCTCTTGTTGTAACCCTTGCTGAAAAAGAAAAGCAAAACAGCGTAATATACAAAGCTGCCCATTACCGTACGGGTAGAAAAAAGCAGCGGAAAAGCAATAAACGCTATGAGCAGAATACATACCTGCAAAATTGACGCAAAAATGCCGCGCGCGCGGATGGTGCGCCAGGACAGTACGCTGTAGCGCGACGCAAAAATGCCGAATAAAAAGCCGCTTAAAACATATAAAATTTGCGAAAGAAAATTATCAAGATTAAAGTCCATTATTTACCTGCCCTGCCGGAAAAAGAAGCCGGCATAAGATGAGTAAGAATGCCGCTTTTTATGAGCAGCCCCGCAATTATGCTGCCGCCCATGGTGCTGATTAAAAACGGCGGTACAAAGAACCAGGCTGCCGCCTTGCTGTTTAATATTGCCCAGGCAATAACCCATGCTGCCAGTCCGCCTAAAATGCCGGTGCCGAAAATTTCGCCTAGCATGGCCGCGCCGGTATTATGCCAGCGGCGGTAGGCAAGCCCGGCTAAAAAGGCGCCAATCATGCTGCCGGGAAATGCCAGCAGCGAGCCTGTGCCTGCCATATTGCGCAGGCAGGAAATAACAAAAGCAACGGAAACGGCTTCTTTAGGCCCTAAAATAACTGCGCAGAGTACATTTATAGCATGCTGAACCGGAAAGCATTTGGAAGCGCCTGCCGGTATATAAACCAGATGCGCGCTTAAAGTGCCTATGGCAACAAGCAGTGCTGCCAGCGTTAATTTATGGATATTCATAAAAATCACTCCGGAACATGAAAATGACAAAAATATTTTTTATAATAATTCATACAATAATATTATACATGTTTGTAATATCTGCCGCAAGATAAAAAGGAAAACACCGTATGGCGTAGAAGTATATAGCATATTAATTGTTTGTTGTACAAAGGGGTAGTAATTATGCAGGCTTTGGAAGGAATAAAAATAATTGATTTCAGCAAATGGCTGCCGGGGCAGTATTGCGGCATGGTTCTGGGCGATTTCGGCGCAGACGTAATTAAGGTTGAAGATGTAAAGGGCGACGTTACCCGCGGCTTTACGCCGGCTAAAGAACCCGGCATGAGTTATTGGCATTTAATGCTGAACCGCAATAAGCGAGGCATTACCGTAAATTTAAAAACGCCTGCCGGGCGTGAAGTTTTGCTGCGCCTTTTAAAAGAGGCAGACGTATTTCTGGAAGGGTTTCGCCCCGGGTATTTAAAAATGCTGGGGCTTGATTACGAAAGCGTAAGCAAAATTAACCCGCGGCTTATTTATTGTTCCATTACCGGTTTTGGGCCGGAAGGAAAATATAAACACATGCCTTCGCATGACCTTAATGTTATAGGGCTTGCCGGTGTGGCAGCGCCGGAAGACGGAACGGATATAAGCGTGCCTTCGGTGCAGGTGGCGGCCCTTGGCGGCAGTTTAAACGCCATCAGCGGCATTTTAATGGCACTGTATGCCCGCGAGCGCACCGGCAAAGGGCAGCTTGTAAACGTTGATTTGTACAGCTCTGCAATCAATGCGGAAATTACGGCCATCAGCAGCGTCATCGGTTGCCGCGAAACCGGCATGCCTTCTTTCGGGCGTACGGCATCGCATTATTACAGCGTATACAAAACAAGGGACGGCCGTTATTTAAGCATCGGCACGATTGAGCCGAAGTTCTGGCAGAAAATGTGCAGGTTGATTGACCTGCCGGAGCTTGAAAGCCGTCAGTTTGATTTTGCCCATTCGGCAGAAATAAAAGAGAAACTGGCAGCTGCTTTTGCAGGTAAAACTCAGGCTGAGTGGCTGGAACTTATCGGCAAAGACGAGTTTTGCTTAACGCCAATCCGCACCTTGCAGGAGGCTTTGGACAGCAGTTTGACGACGGAACAGTCGCAGATGCTTGTAACCAAAAAAGAAGATTTCGGAAATTATACTTATGTAAAATCTGCGGCGAAATTGTCTGACACACCGGGCACTATCCGCACACGCGCGCCTTATTTGGGCGAGCATACGCAGGAGGTGCTGGAAAGCGCGGGCTATACCAAAGAAGAAATTGCTGCCATGCACGAAAAAGGGGAGATATAAATGGCATTAAAAAACATTTTTAAGTTATTTGCCGGTTTGCTGTTTGCCTTTTATTTACTGCTTGGCACTGCTTTTCCGGCAGAAGCCGGCATTATAAGCAAGCAGCAGGAAATTGAGATGGGGCGCGAAACCGCCATGGCGCTGGAAGCGCAGTACGGAGTTGTGCAGGATTACGAACTGCAGGAACGTGTGAACCGCATTGGGCAAAGCCTTGTGGCTGTAAGCGACCGTCAGGATTTGGAATATACCTTTAAAGTGCTTAACTGCGACGAAGTTAACGCACTGGCCTGCCCCGGCGGGTTTGTATATGTGTTTAAAGGGCTTATTGATTACATGCCGAGCGATTCTGAACTGGCAGGTGTTTTAGGGCACGAAGTAAGCCATATTGTTGAAAAACATACCGTACACCAGATTGAAAAACAGCTTTTAACAACCCTTTTGCTGGCTGTTGCCACCAAGGGCGATATGGGGCTTACAGGGCTCGCCTCGCAGGCGCTGGCAGCAGGTTACAGCCGTACCGATGAACGCGGCGCCGATAAGGAAGGGTTTAACCTGTGCGTTAAGGCAGGCTACAATCCGTACAGCATGGTGCTTACCATTAATAAACTGGAAGATTTGGCCAAAGAAAAAGGCAATCCGGGCTATGGCCTGTTCAGCAGCCATCCGGAACCGGAAGAACGCCTGAAACGCGTAATGAAACAGATTAAAAAGTTAGACCCTCATCCCGATATTACGGTGCATGAAGACGGCACGGCAACCGTACACGAAGGCGACTGGACTTTTAATATTACCCAGACCGTGGGCAACGATAAGCCTGAATACCGCGCCTATATGCTGGCAGGTTCGCTGTATGTAGCGCGTCAGCGCGGGCCTGTTGACCCGTACCGTTTTATTGTGTACGACAACGGCAGCAGTGCAACGCTGTACTACGAAGACGTTCAGCTTTTAACCGTATATAACCAGGATGCCTATGCCGCAGGTTTTGGCGATGCAGGCAGCTACGCCAACGGTTGTGCCCAGCTTTTGCGTGAATGGGCGCCGGTAGCCAATGCCAACGATGCCGCTAAGGCCGATAAGGATAAAGATTAAACGTTAAAGGTGAATTTATGGACTTAGGAAAAATTATCGCGTTTAATTTAAATAAACTGCGTACGGAGCGCAGCCTTACGTTGGGGCAGCTGGCGAAACTTTCCGGTATCAGCAAAGCGATTTTGTCGGATATTGAAAAAGGGGGCAGCAACCCTACTATTAACACTATCTGGAAAATTGCCAACGGGCTGAACGTGCCGTACACACGCCTGATGGAAGTTAAAGAGCCGGACGGCACCGTAGTGCGCAGAAGCGATACGGCAGAGCAAAGTGACGAAACGGGCGTATACCGCGTTCACTGTTATTTTTCTACTGCGCCGGAACGCAATTTTGAACTGTTTTACTGTGAACTTGACGCGGAAAGCGCCAATGCTTCAATCGCTCATTCGCCAAGGGCGCAGGAATATATTTATGTTATCGAAGGCTCACTCACTCTTAAAACAGATACTGCCGTTTATGAGCTCCATGCCGGTGATTCTCTGGTATTCAGTTCTTCCGTTAACCATACGTATATTAACGATGGCAAGATTAAAGTAAAATTTATGGTCATCAACTATTATCCGTATTAAAACGGCAAAATAAAAACTCCTGCTATCCGTGGATAACAGGAGTTTCTTTTGCTTATTGCTTAAACAACTATTTAATTATTTGTTGAAGTAACGAGCGAGCAGGCCTGCAAATGCTCTGCCATGGCGGGCTTCGTCACGAGCCATTTCATGAACGGTGTCATGGATAGCGTCAAGGCCGAGTTCTTTAGCGCGTTTTGCAAGGTCGGTTTTGCCTGCGGTTGCGCCGTTTTCAGCTTCTACGCGCATTTCAAGGTTCTTTTTGGTGCTGTCGGTAACAACTTCGCCGAGCAGTTCAGCAAATTTAGCAGCATGTTCTGCTTCTTCAAAAGCAGCTTTTTCCCAGTACAGGCCGATTTCCGGATAGCCTTCACGGAAAGCAACACGGCTCATAGCAAGGTACATGCCTACTTCGCTGCATTCGCCGTTGAAGTTAGCGCGCAGGTCTTCTTTAATGTCTTCGGGAACGTCTTTAGCTACGCCAACAAAATGTTCAGCAGCCCAGGTCATTTCGCCTTTCATTTCTACAAATTTGGAAGCCGGAGCTTTGCACTGCGGGCAGTATTCCGGAGCAGCTTCACCTTCATAAACATAGCCACAAACTTGGCAAACCCATTTTTTCATTATTCATTCCTCCATAAAGTACAAATTTTAAAATTATCATGGCGGTTCGTTCTAACCGCTTACTGTAATGATTTTAACACAGCACCGGTAAGTTGTCAATAATTATTATTAATTGTTAGAGATTGCTAACATTAAAATTTTTGTGAAATGCCGTAAAAATATCTGTTAAAGGCAATATACTGCAAAATTCGGCTGTAAACAGCCTTTAATTGAAGTGCCCTATTGTAGAATAAGCGATAAATTGCTATAATATACAGAACGGAGGTATATTATGGAAAAATTTACTGTTACGTTAAACCACCATGCTCATTATGGTTATGTAGAATATGACCCGGAAACCAAAACCGCTAATGTTGTGCTGGATGTTCCGGAAGCCAAAGCAAGGGTAGAAGAATTTTTAAGCAAACCCTTAACGCTTGATTTGCCTGAAGGCGAAACTATCCGTCAGTTTGTTACCAAAACTTTAATGCCGCTTGACAGTTTGGAAAACTTTAAAAACTGCCTTGGCAGATTATGGTTCAATACCGATGTAAGGGTAGAGTGGAGCATGCCTCCCGGAGCAATGGATAATTTATAATTGCCCGCTGCTTAAAACTGTGATACACTTAATAAGTTGATATTTGGTTCCGTAGCTCAGCAGGATAGAGCAACCGCCTCCTAAGCGGTAGGTCGGCAGTTCGAATCTGCCCGGGATCACCAGTAAATATGCGCACTTGCAAGGTTTTGCAGGTGCGTTTTTTAATGCTTTGGGAGCAATGCGACAAAATTTGCGACAAAATTTCAAAATAAATAAAAAATCCGTCAGAGCGTTTTTCGGACTCTGACGGATTTTTTGTTAGTTTGGAATTATAAATATGGGCTTTTTTGTTTCAAAAATAGAATTAAGGTTTTTAGTGCAAGTTTCCAAATATTCTTTGTTGGCGACATTAATCATGAAATAGTGGAATATTTTATAAGCTCGTAGTTTAATTTCGGATTCGTCTTTATCAGCAAATTCGTAAATACGGTCGCCAACATAGCGTTCCCACTCGTATTTGATTACATAGAGCAGGAAAATTATATTGGCTCGCGCTTCAAAACTGTATAATTTTTTGCGCTGTTCATAGTCCTGATAATCTTCAGGTATGTTTATGGGCAGTTCTACGTCTATATCACAAACATTCACCTTTAAAGGGAATGTTAATGGCTCTAAATTTTTTATTACGCCTTCAGAATAGATTTCGTCAGTACGGCCGGTGAGCCAGTCTAAATTTATGCCGAAAATATCTGCTAAAAATTGAATATTATTTATTGCTGGAATTTTTTTTGCATTTTCCCAAAAACTTATTGCTGACTGACTTATTATTATGCTATTAAATCTTGTGCAATATCGGGAGAGTTCTTTATGTTTTAAATTATATGAATTTCTAATTAATTTCAATCGAGCAGCAAATGTGTTTGCATTATACATATGACAAATCTCCAATAAATGATAAATATAACACATTGACACCATTTTATATTTCTGATAAAATATTTCCAGAGAAATAAAAGGTGGTAATGTGATAAATATATTAGTGTAAATACACTATAAGTATATCATACATTGGAGGTATGCAACAAATGAAAAACGCATTTTGCATTAGTAAACAAGTTATATCCGGCGCACGATTTCTGCGTTTGTCGGCGACAGCGCAATCTCTATACATGCATCTTAATGCTGATGCCGACGATGACGGAATCGTCGAAGCTTTCGCAACCATAAACAAAGTACGGGCAAATGAGCAAGACCTGATACAGTTAGTACAATCTGGATTTTTGGTAATATTGAATCAAAATGAATTAATTGCTCACATCACGGATTGGGTGCGTAACAATAAAGGTCTTGATATTCGGTGGCATAGGCAAAGTGAATATATATATCTTTTAGCCGAGGTATGCCCGGAGGCAAAAGTATATGTATCAATTGTGAATAACGGCAAAAAAACAAAAATGCTCACCACAGCCAAAGAAGCTATACTGATAAATAATACTAATAAGAATATAATACCAACACACGAGAACCACACGAGAACTCCTGAGAAACACATGCTTAAGATAAGACAAGATAATAACAATATTAAGTTATTATCTTGTCTTAATAATAATATATATACCTGCCCAGTGTGTGCGGGAAACGGTACTGTGGATAACTTAATGTGTCAAACCTGCAACGGAACCGGCAAAATAACTTATAAAGCAAAGGAGCGGTAGAAATGACTAAAAAATTTTACTCGGTTGGTGAGGTTGTGGAAATAATCGGAAACATAAGCAAAGGCAACGTTTACAGATTGATTAAGCGCGGCGAGATACCGGCGATGTATATCGGCCAGCGTCCTTTTATTCCATGTTCGTGGGTAGCGAGCAAGCTCGCCGAAGCAGACGCATGGCAGCATAAAGATGCTGCTGCAAGTAAAGCATAATGGCGCGGCGAGCATGGGGAGAGGGGTCAACCTTTTTCGATAACACGAAAAAACGATGGACTTGGAAAGGTACTTATCTGCTTAATGGCATAAAGAAACCGAAAACTTTAACTGCAAAACGGCAAATTGACCTTAAAAAGAAAGTTGACCGATTTAAGCTGATGGTGGACGAAGGCTATTATGCAGATGAAAATATCAATATAAAAACTTGGATTGAAACTTGGCTTGATGTTATTACTAAACCATCCGTCAAAAAGAAAACACTGGATAACTATACCGACCGTTTACGATATGTAATTACTAAATTCGGCGACCGTAAATTAAAAACTTTAACCCCTTTAGAACTACAAAGTTTTTTCAATGAATTGCGGTTAACCGGAGGCAAAAAGCAGCAAGGCCTCGCGGCCGAAAGCGTAAATTGCTGCCGCAGATACTTAAAGAGCTGCCTTGATTCCGCTATTCAAAACGGCCTTTTAAAAACAAATCCGGTTGTCGGCACAAAACCGCAGCGCAAAACTAAAAGTGAAATGGTTGTGATGGACGATTATGAAGTGCAGCACTTTTTAGATATTGTGAAACAAGGCGATTATATTTACGCAGGTGCAAAAAGTCCGCGGTATATACGCCGTGACGAAGGAACGGAATATTATATACAGTGCTTTTACAATTTGTGCAATTTGGCCTTGGCCAGCGGTATGCGTATCGGTGAACTGCGCGGCCTATCATGGTCATGTGTTAACTTCCGAAAAAAATATGTGGAAGTCAAAAACCAGATTGTAAAAACGGCTGACGATGATATTTGGGACGAGCCAAAGACGGAAAAATCAAAGCGCAAAATTGCTATTGATGATAATACTCTAGACGAGCTGAAATTATATAAAAATTATCAGCTCGCGTATGAAGCAATGCTCGGAGATAAATTCAATAATGAATTTAACCTCTGCTTTACCAATACATGGGGCAAGCCATTTGACGTTTCAAATTTCCGTGACCGATATTTTCGGAAAATGCTTTTGGCTGCCGAAGTTAAAGACGGATTTACGCCGCATTGTATGCGCCATACTCACGCAACTTTGCTATTAAAACATGGGGTTAATATCAAAGTTGTATCGGAGCGTTTGGGTCACAGCAGCGTAACCGTAACATTAAACATTTATGCTCATGTTTTGGAGAGTATGGAAGAAACAGCTCCATCCACTTGGGCGCAAATAATGCGCGGAGTTAACGTTGAAACGTAAGGTTTTAAATGGGGGTTCAAGGGGGCGAAAGCCCCTCTTGCCAGCTGTTGTTGGTACCATTTTGGTACCACAACGGGGAGCTGGCCTCACAACACATAAGCAAACGAGGTGATATATTGGTACCACGACAAAAAACTGGCAAAAATGCAGATTTGCATCTGAGGGTTGATGCACAACTAAAATTATATGTTAGTAACAAAGCGCGAGAAGCACATAAAAGCATTAATGATTATTGCATTGATATTTTGCGAAATTACGAATATGCCGACCGTTTATTAACAATAGAGTCCACACAAAAACAAAAAATAAAACTTCTAACTAACATTGCAAACAACATAAATCAGCTTGCGCGGCATTGTAACACCTTAAAAGAAGCACCGCAAAAAGATATTTTGATGCAGATTTTTGACGCTATTAAGAAAATAAGGTGATGCATAATGCCAATATTCAAGGCGGTTGACCGACCCGGAAAAAGTATAAAAACTGTTATCAACTACGCGGCTAAAGACGCTAAAAAAGAAAAAGACGATACCTTATTTTTTGGTATTAACTGCGCAGATAATCCAGCTATTGCCACATACCAAATGGGAAAAACAAAAGAACTTTATAATAAAACTGATGGCAGGCAATATAAGCATTATGTCTTATCCTTTGCCAACAACGAAATAAAAGTTGATGATGCAAAAAACTACGCCAAAAAATTAGCCCAAAAATGCTTTGGCAACCGCTTCGAAGTTGCGGTAGGCTTGCATGTAAACAGTGCTGGCAAAAAAATTCACGCGCATTTCGTTGTTAACTCCGTATCTTTTATAGATGGCCGCAAGCTACATTTTTCTAAAAACGATTTAGAAAATTTTAAATTGATTAACGACCAAATCGCCCAAAAATACGGTCTTAAAATAATCGACCGCAGCCACGAAGCAGTAAAAGCGCGCGGCAGACCACAGATGTACAGTCAACGCGAATATCAACAATTTTGTAAAAAAACAAAAGAAAGCTGGCTCGCGCAGTGCGCCGTTGCGGTACACAAAACTTTGCAAAATAATCCCAAAGATTTTGCGGATTTTGCGCAGCAAATGAAGGTAAAAGGTTGGCACGCGCACGTGCGCGGCAAAAATATTACCTTTGTCAATATTGATGATAAAAATAAAAAAATACGCGCCAACACACTTGCGCGAAAATTAAATAATGATAGTTTGATGGCCGCAAATATAATGCGCACCTGCAATGCCGAAAACTGGCGCGATTTTACGAAAATGCAAAAGCAAAAAACGCAAATCAAAACGCCAAAAACAGTATCTAAAACTAACGCCGCAGCAACGCTAAAAAATATTGCCCGGCGCGGCAATACCACAACAAAAGGCGGTATGCGCGTGCGGCTGCGTGACAACGAAGAATACGAAATTTAGGAGGTTAAAATATGAACTTAGATGAATTAGGTGCTCAAATAAATCAAAACGAAAAACAAAAAGAGGTAAGCAACACAGATATGTTGGCTGCCCTTATTATTATACAAAGCAAACTTAGTGTTATAGAAAAGTCGATTGCAGATAACGCTAAAATCCAGCAAAAAAATAGTCAAAATCTGATAAATAATTTGGCTGAACAAGATAAAAACATTAGCGCAATCCCTGTTTTAACTGCCAACATAATTAGCGATAAAATAAATAATGCTGCTTCTCGTATTGATGTTAGTACAAATAATATAGCAGTAGCTGCAAAGGCGTTAAATGAGAGTAATTCGGCATTTCGCGTATTGATTTACGCGTGGGTAGCATCAATGTTGATAGCATTTATAATTATTTTGTACATTATTTTATAAGAGGAATTGCAAAATGAACAAAAAAATCCAGTTAAAAATCAAAAAAATTGTCACTTTAAAAGCTAAAATTAAAGCATTAGAAAACGAGGTTACGGCACTTGAAAACGAAGTCGAAGCAGCAAAAGATAAGGAATTTAATTTGTTGTCGAAAGCTTTTTTTAATGAAAATGACCAACAAAAAAAGGCAGAACTTGAAACCAAAATCAAGTCACTAATAAGGGAGTGACATATATGTGGATATCAGCAATATGTCCACTTTGTCATATGCGCTATTTTATGCGCACGCCAGATGACAAGATATGCCCCACCTGCCGCGCAAAAAAAGAAAATGCGCAGCCGAAAAAAACGCAAAATGTAAAACCAAGTAATAACGAACCTATCAAGACAACCGATACTGATAATACAGCCGAAAAAGAGCAAAAGGAAATAAAAACAGAACCTAAAAGCCCCAAAGCCATTGAAAAAGTGTGCCTTACTTGCGGCAAAGTATTTATCGCAAAAGATAACCGGCAAAAATATTGCAGTGCAGAATGCCGATACCGGTATTGGCGGCCGGGCAAAAAATCAGTTAAAAAAATAAAAAAAGAAACAGTAGTATACGATAAACAATGCGCAATATGTGGTGCAGATTTTACAACTATATTACCACAGCAAATATATTGCTCACCTAAATGTGCAAAAATTGCACATAAAAATCAAAAATATAAACAAAAAATATGTGCCCGCTGCGGCGCAGCTTATATAACACGGCACAAAAAAACAAAATACTGCCCTGCATGTGCCAGTGAATTTATGACCGCAACAATAAAATAGAGGTGACAAAATGATAACCGATGAAATGAGAACTTACCTTAGCTATGTGCAGGCTTGGGCAATCTTTTTGCTGCTGATTATCGTTGCCCGAAAACCGGGCATAGTGGACGAAGTATTAAACGAACTTGTTGCAAAAATAACAAAAATAATCAAAAATATAATTAATCACATCGTTACAGGAGGTACGAAGAAATGAAAAAAATCCTTTTAATTGCTACTATTTTCTGTGCTGCTGCGCTGGCCGGGTGCGGCGCATCAGAGCAGGCCGCACCGGCTAAAGCGCCGGAAGCAGCACCCGCGCAAAAAGTGGAGCAAAAGCAAAACGCCGATAAGCCCGGCGTTATAAAGGGCAAACCCATTAAGGGCAACGGCCGCAGCATGGGTCACTTTTAATTAATATTACCGGCACTGCCGAGATAAGAGCCTGCGGGTCTCCGTAAAAGAACGGAGGCTCTCTTTTTATGCTAAAAAAGTCACTTTTAATCTTAACGCTTGCCGGAGCACTGACTATGGCACAGTCAGCATTTGCACTTACGGTATATGACCCTACGAACCATACCGAAAACCTTGCAACAAAGCTGCAAATGATAGAGCAGGTAAAAAACAGTGCCCAGCAGCTGCAAAATGATATTAAAAATCTGCAAAAGCTTGACCCGTCAGAGCTGCAATTAAGTTTGAATTATATCCGGGAAACGATACAGGATTTAAACCGCCTGCGTGAGCAGACGGACGCCATCGGCACCGAATATGACAGCTTAATGGCAGAATGGGACGAAGCAAACCCGGATTATGAAGAATGGAACGGCATAGACGGCAGCCGTTATGCCGAACAGGCAGATAAGCTGCGCGATAAATGGTCGAAAGCATTATTACAGGCATTAACCGCGCAAAGCATAGCTTCACCGTCGGAGCAGCTTAAAACGGATGATGCTATGGAACGGCTTTTAAATGCAAGTCAGAATGCTGACGGTGCCATGGGCGCATTGCAGGCAGCCAATCAGATGACAGCCTTAATGATTACCGAACAGCAGAAGATGCAGACTATTATGGCCGACAGCATGCGCAGCCAGAGTATGTATTATCAGCAGATGATAGACGCGCAAAACCGTGCCCGGCAGCAAAATGAACGCTTTGCGGGAGAAGCACGAGATACAAAAATAACCGGCAACGGCAAAACTATGGGGCACTTCCGGGAGGGTTAAAATGGAGTTAGATTTAATATTACAAACTTTTGAGCAGGCCTTTACGCAGAATATAGGTGCAGTAATGGGACTTGTTCAAAATACTATGTATATTCTGCTGACTATCGACTTTGTCTTATCGGTATTAATTGCACTACTCGGTAACGGCAATATGCTGCAATTACTGATAGATAAAATCCTGAAATACGGCTTTTGGGTGTGGTTTTTCCGCATGTCGCCAACTATAATCAATAACATTGCCGACAGCATGGCTCTCGTTGGCGCGGCCATCGGTGGTGACGCATCGATAATACAATCGCCAAGTGCCATAATGGAACACTGTTATTCGCTTATTCAGCCCATATGGGCGTACGCCACCGAAAACTCTCTATCGATTATGGATTTAAACATTGGCCAGTTTTTTACGTTTTGTTTTACAATAATATTTATTTTCATCTGTCATTTAATAATTATGGTGCAATCCTGCGTAACCTACCTCGAATTTTATGTCGTTAGTGTGCTGGCGATAGTTCTTATACCATTTGGGGTTAATAAATACACTTCTTTCCTGTCTGAAAAAGCAATCGGAGCCATTCCGGCGGCCGGCATAAAAATTGCTGCTTTACAGGCAGTTTTGGGCGTAACAACGCAGGTATTAAATAACATCACCATACAGGTCGAAACGAGCGATTTATATTCTTTTACGGGCGTTATGGCAACCTGCGGCATTTGCGCTTTTGTTTGCTGGCAGATACCTTCTATGGTGTCCGGCCTGCTTGCAGGCTCGCCGAGCCTTACCGCCAGCACAGCAGCCAGCAATGCTGCCGCGTTTAGCAGCGGTGCTGTTACCGGTGCCAAAATAGCAGGCAGTACGGCAGTTAGCGGTGCAAAAGGTGCTGTTGGTGCAGCACGTGCGGCTTCATTAATAAAACAAAAATTCATTGACAAAATTAGGTAGTATGTTATAATAACCGCGACAACTTAATATGTCCCACCTTTAAGGTATGAAATTTTCAGTTTTTGTGTTACTTTAGGATTGGGGCGGGGGCGTAACCCCTTTTATTTTACAGTTTTTTACCAAAACCCTGCGGCTTATAAGTTGCAGGTTTTTTGGTTTTAAAAAGGCAACAAAAAAAGCCCTGATACCCAAAGGTGATAAAAGGTATCAGAGCCCTAACCCTAAACAGATTATAACGCACAAAACTAATGCAGTCAAACTTTTTATTGTGCTACTTATTTCAGCACTTGCCACGCGAAATTATAGCATAAACTCTTAAAAAAACAAAGTTTATGCTATTGAAAGCACAAACTTTGAAATCTTTTATTGTTCATCCATTTTCATCACCGGTATATTTATTATTTAGGTTTTCGTAAATTAAAATGCCGTCTTTTTTTATGCCTTTGACTAAGAAATAATCTAATTCCTGTTTTCCAACAGGCTCTAAAACAATATCAACTTCTTTATGCAAGGCTTCCTGCAAATCTGAAAACAGGCCGCCTAATTGAAATAAAGTCCTTAGTTTACCGCGCTTTACGAAAAAATCATAATCGCTGTTAGGCTTTGCGTCACCGCGCGCCTGCGAGCCAAAAAGATAAACGGCTTCAAGCCCATATTTATCGGCGATTGGGGCTACAATTTGTTTTAATTCTTCTAAATCGAATGTTTTATTATATTTATCTGAACTTAATTCTGCCTGTACATATTCCATGATAACTTTTCTTATATATTCCTCTACGTTTAACTTATTTAATTCAGCAGCATATTCTACGAGTTTTGCTTCACGTTTGGTAAAATTTATAGTTACTTCCATTGCTTTCACCTGCCTGTAAATACTGTTTTGCAGAGTATCGTTAAATATATTATACTAAAGTTGGCAGTTAATTTATAGGAGTTTTACTATGGCTATTTATATTATAGGCGATATACACGGAAACCCGGAGCGGATTACAAGACAGCAAATTATAGATTTGTTTTATAAATTACCACAGGATTATGGCGAACTTTACGACTTTAAGAAAGCATTAAAGAATGGAGAATTTTAAATAAAAGCGTAGTAAGGATACTTCACCTTTTCTATAAACCGTGGTACAATATGCTTGACAAAGGAACGCAATTATTATGGGGACACATGAGATGACTCCAAACAAAAAGCCCCGGAGCTGGAACCTCCGGGGCTTTAATCTTTTATTTGACCTTCTACAAAAGCGGTGATACAATATAACTACAAGGATATAAAGGGTGTCATCAAGACGACCTAAACGAAAAGCCCCGGAGTGCCAGCTCCGGGGCTTTTCTATTCCCAATTTTGGACGTGGAAGGGCTTAAATCCACAGGCTAGTTACCGACTATCCGTCGCTGTCTAACCATTTGATGACGTAGTGCGCTGCTACGGCAGCCGCGACAGCAACAATGAAGGATATAAAAGGTGACAAGCAAGACACCCCCTTCCTGTACCAGTATGGGGGCGGTAACCATTGTATTATAGCATACCTGTGATAAAATGAATATACGCCGTACTGCTCAAACAATAAGCGGAGCGAGTAACGGCTCCCAGATGCAGAATTGCAAAAGCCCGGCTGGAATATACCGGCCGGGCTTTTGCATGCAGACAACAATTCAAAAATTAAAAGAATATTTCACAGATGATGGACAAAATATCAGCAATGATAATAAGCCCGTCTTTTTTGTTGCCAAAATTAAAATTTCGTTTTAAAATTTCCGTATAAAGCTTTTTAGATTGACAAGGCATAGTAATATGCCAATCTGCCACAAAAAACGCATACAGCGGCATTTACGGCTGCATAATAGGCATATTCATTTAAACTTATTAGTCTGCAAAAATATTGATTTTTTGTAGATTAAACATATATGACATATTAAACACAGTGAACGTATAAGAAATAATATAAAAATCGTAAGACAAAAAAGGGACTAATTCTAATTGAATGAATTGAAAACATGCGAAAAAAGTTTACAAAATACACACTTTGAACGGTAAATTTCTGCACAAAACGAAGAAATATTACATATAAAAGTGATAATTTTAACATTATTAAAACTCCTAAGCGGTAGGTCGGCAGTTCGAATCTGCCCGGGATCACCAGTAAAAACATAGCCGTGGAGCGCATTCTGCGGCTTTTTTATTTTTATAATTTCCCGAGGCGTTAGGTCAATGGGTGCAACGTGGGTGCAACGGAAATTTTAAAAGCAAAATAAATATTGCTGTCTGACTTACAAACCCTTTTTCCTCCTTTAACCATAAACGTCGTTAAAGCAGCCGCTGCAATAACAAACCCCGCCGGAAGTTTATGCTTCAAGCGGGGGTTATCGTTTAATGCAAAGTATCAGTAAATTTTATTTCGCTGTTTTCAGTTCGGTCCAGTAACGGTCGTACATGGGCAGTGCATCGCCGATATCAATCAGCCATTCGCCTTTGTCGATGTTATCCATACCGATTTTCAGCATCGGGTCATTTTTAAATTCTTCGCTGTGGAATTCCTGAGCTTTTTCGTTCGGGTCATTGTAGCCGATGTATTCATAGTTTTTAGCGCTGATTTTCGGGTCATAGATAAAGTTGATGAATTTTTCGGCCAGTTCTTTATGTTTTGCGCCTTTGGGGATAGCAAAGGTATCAGCCCAGATGGTAGCGCCTTCTTTAGGTACTACAAAGCCGATATTGGGGTTGTCTTTCAGGGTGTAGCTTGCGTCACCGGTCCACATAGTGCCAATCCATGCTTCTTCGGCAATGAATTTTTGTTTAATGGTATCGGTATCGAAAGCAAGTACGTTAGGTGCAAGCGCTTTCAAATCCTGGAAGGCTTTTTCAACCTGTGCAGGGTCGGTGCTGTTGTTGGAGAAGCCGTTTTTCTTTAATGCCATGCCGATGGTTTCGCGGCTGTCATTTAAAAGAATCAGGCGGCCTGCATATTCAGGGTTCCACAAATCTTCCCAGCTGTCGGGAATGTCTTTAACATAGTTTTTGTTGTAGGCAATGCCGGTAATGCCCCAGGTGTAAACGAGGGAATGGTCGCCGGTGGGGTCATAAACCGGTGCTTTTAAAGTGCTTACAATGTTTTTGGCGTTGGGAATGTTGTCCATGTTCATTTTTTCCAGCAAATCAAGTTTGAGCATGGTTGCAACCATATAGTCAGAAGGCTGGATTACATCGTACTGTGCTCCGCCGGCCTGAATTTTAGCCAGAAGTTCTTCATTGTTGGCAAATACGTCGTAATTAACCTTACAATTGTATTGCTTTTCAAATTCGGCAATTACCTCCGGGTCAAAATTGTCGGCCCAGCTAAAGAGGTTGAGAACCTGCTGTTCTCCTCCTGCCGCTGCATCTTTCTTTTCTGTGTCACCTCCGCAGCCTGTCAGGAGAAGGGCCATGGTCAGTACGGAAACGAGAAAGACCAAAAGTTTTTTCATTTTGCAAATCATCCTTTCTTTATTTGGTTTTATTGAACCGTTTTACGGCGTCAATCTTTGTTTTTGCTGCTGTGCTGCGGCTGTAAAATCTGCGCAATTACAATCAGCGATATGGTTGCGAACATTAAGAGGGTGGAAAGGGCGTTAATTTCCGGGGAAATGCCGCGTTTTACCATTGCGTAAATATATAGCGGCAGCGTGGTGGAGTTAGGCCCGGCCACGAAGAAGCTGATGATAAAATCATCTATGGAAAGGGTAAAGGCTATCAGCGCGCCGGCGATAATACCGGGCATGGCAAGCGGCAGGGTAACGTAACGGAAGGTTTGAAACGGCGTTGCATACAAATCCATGGCTGCCTGCTCAAGTTCATGGCGCATGCCTTCAAGCCTTGCGTTAACGGTAATTACCACAAAGGAAAGGCAGAAGGTGATGTGCGCTAAAATAAGCGTAACTTTACCGAGCGGAACCTGCGTCTGTGCAAACAGCACCAGAAGGCTCAGGCCCATAACGATTTCCGGAATCAGTATCGGCAGATATAAAAGCCCGTTAATAACAGGTTTGCATTTATACTGATAGCGGTTGAGGGCAATGGCGGCAATTGTGCCGAGCACAGTGGAAACAACGGTGCTGATAACAGCGATAAACAGGCTGTTCATAAGGGCCTCCAGCACGCGGCGGTTTTGGAAAAGGGAAGCGTACCAGTCAAGCGTAAAGCCTGTCCATACAGCGTTAATACGCGATTCGTTAAAGGAATACAGCGCAAGAATTAAAAGAGGCAGGTATAAAAAGGCCAGTATTACAAGCGAATAGGCCAGAAGAAGATGGCTACGCCACGTCTTTTGCATCTTTAGCCCCTCCTTCCTGTGACTGCAAAGCCTTGTAGTAAAGGATAATCAGCACAAGGCTCATTACTGCCAGCACAATGGAGAGCGCGGAGCCAAAAGGCCAGTCGCGCGCTGCCAGAAACTGGTTCTGGATGAGGTTTCCGATAAGGGCGGATTTGGCGCCGCCCATAACGTCTGGTACAACGAACATGCCGAGAGAGGAAATAAATACTAAAATTGTGCCTGCGGCAATGCCGGGCATTGTCAGCGGCAGGGTAACCTTGCGGAAAGCCGTCATCGGCGATGCGCCAAGGTCGGAGGCCGCTTCAAGCAGGCGCAGGTCAAGCTGTTCTATGGAAACGTAAATCGGCAGTACCATAAAAGGCAGCAGGGCGTAAATCATGCCCAGCATTACGGCCGCGTCGTTGTACAGCATCTGAAGTGGCTGCTCAATAAGCCCCAGTTTCATTAAAAAGGTGTTTATCACACCCTGCGTGCGCAGAATGATAACCCACGCATAAGAGCGGATTAAAAAGTTAATCCAGAAAGGTATCATCACGAGAATCAGCCCCGGCTGCTGCCATTTTTTAGGCAGGCGTGCAATGAAATATGCCAGCGGGTAGCCCATGATGATGGTAGCAACGGTAGTGATAACCGCTACTATCAGAGTGTCGGCAAAAATCTGCAAATATAAAGGTTCTAAAAAGCGCAGATAATTTTTTAGGGTGAATTCAAAAATTATTTGTCCGTAAGGCGTGCGCCCGGCAAAGGAAACGGCAACTACGATGAGAAGCGGGATAACGAAAAAGATGCTTAACCAGAGCATTGCCGGGGCAACCATCAGTTTTCCGTTTTTCATCGCGATACTTTCACCTCGTCTTTTTTGTACCACCAAATACCTACGCGCTCATCGGGCGACCAGCGTTTAACGTCGTCAAAATACTGGTAGGCCACAACGGTTTGGTTGGAGTTGTCCAGACGGATAAATACTTTATCAATGGTACCGTAAAACACAACGTCTACAACGGTTCCGTAATAACCGGGTTCCGGGTGCTGCTTTTCCGCCTGTTCGTCTTCGTATTCCGGGCAGAGGTTCAGTTTTTCCGGGCGGATGACAAGCGTTTCGCTTTCCGTTTCAAAAAAGTTGCTTTCGCCGATAAATTTGGCGACAAAGCGGGTGTTGGGGTAATGGTAAATCGTATCAGGGTTGTCGTCCTGTTCGATAACGCCCTTATTCATAACCACAATGCGGTCGCTCATGGTAAGCGCTTCTTCCTGATCGTGCGTTACATAAATGAAGGTAAGGCCAAGGCCGCGCTGCAAATTCTTAAGTTCCAGCTGCAAATTTTTGCGCAGCTGGTAGTCGAGTGCGCCCAGCGGCTCGTCCAGTAAAAGCACTTTGGGGTTATTTACAAGGGCACGGGCGATGGCTACGCGCTGCTGCTGGCCGCCGCTCATCTGCTGCGGACGGCGGTTGCGGAATTCTTCAAGCTGCGTAAGGTACAGTACCTGCGCTACACGTTCCTTTTGTTCCTCGGCGGGTACTTTTTTCATCATCAGCCCAAACTTTATGTTTTCCTCAACAGTCATGTGAGGGAATAATGCGTAGTGCTGAAAAACCATATTGACATCACGTTTATAGGGCGGTTTATTGGTAACGTCTTCGTCATCAAGGAAAACTTTGCCGGTAGTAGGCGTATCAAGCCCCGCAATCATACGCAGCAAAGTGGTTTTGCCGCAGCCGGAAGGCCCTAAAAGCGTTAAAAACTCACCGTCGTAAATGGTAAGGTCCAGCTTGGGGATGATGAGGTTATTGCCGTACTTTTTGGTAATTCCCTGCAAACGGATCATTTCTTCCATTTTTTTGTTGTCACAACCTTTCATAAAAAATTTTGTTTGCATGATACTAATATAATGATATCATATTATAAACAATTTTGTGTAAAAAAATCAATGCTTTTTTGAAAAAAATGCAGGAGAGGCAAAAAAAACAGAGAATATTAAACTTCATAAAGAATAATTTGGAAATTTTGCTGATTTTCATGGAAAATGCGTATTTTTTGCGGGGTGAAAAAATGCTGAGTAAAAAGTTTATAGAGTTTTTGTTTGAAGGTGCGCATATACAGCGTTGGAACGACCATATCCGCCCCAACGGCTTTACGGAACTGGACAAACAGGCACATAAAATGATGATTTTGTATATTCTTGCCAAATATGAGGAGCAGGACCACGGCGCGAAATTAAACTGGCGCGTGCTTATTGAAGGCGGTATTTTTGAATTTATGCACCGCATTATTTTAACGGATATCAAGCCGCCTATTTACCACGAGCTGATGCGTGTGCACGGGCGCAAGCTGAACGCCTGGATTTACAGCCAGCTTGAACGCCGCGTGCCGGAACTTGATGAAGTGTTTTTCGATAAACTAAAACGCTGGTTTGATTATCCGGAAGAAAACCGGCTGGAGAAAAAACTTTTGCGGGCGGCACACTACCTTGCCACGCAGTGGGAATTTGGCATTATCTACCATTTTAACCAGGCAATTTACGGCATTGATGCCACTAAAGCTGCCATTGAAAGCAACATCGAAGACCATTACGATTTGGCCGGCGTTCAGAAAATATCGCTGAAAGGCAAAACCAGCAAATTTATTGACCTTGTAGGGCAGCTGCGCTTTCAAAAACGCTGGGCGCAGTCGCCGCGCGTGCCGGAAACTTCCGTTATGGGGCATGTGCTGATAGTTGCCATTTTGGGATATTTTTGTGCGGCAGAGCTTGGCGCCTGCGATGAACGCATTGTAAATGATTTTTTGTGCGGCCTGTTCCATGATTTGCCGGAGGTGCTGACACGCGATATTATTTCGCCGGTTAAAACTTCTGTGGAAGGGCTTGACGATTTAATTAAGAATATTGAAAAGCGCCAGGTTGCCGAAAAACTGCTGCCGCTGCTGCCGTGGGGCTGGCATGAGGAAATTATTTACTTTACGCAGAACGAATTTACCAACCGCGTAATGCTTGACGGTGTTCCCACCGAGGTGAGCGAAGAAGAATTGAACGGCAAATATAATGTAGACAGACATGGCTATAAAGCGGTGGACGGCAGAATGTTAAAAGGCTGCGACCATCTGGCGGCTTTTGTTGAAGCCTATCTTTCAACAGAATACGGCATAACAAGCAAGCATCTGCTTAACGGTATGGCCGATTTGCGTGAAAAGTATAAAAACAAAACCATTGCCGGCATTAATTTTGGCGCAGTTTATGATGAATTTCCGGAGCTTAAAACAAATTTATAAATTGAATGCAAGTTTATGAAAATTCAGTTTATAACCAAAAATAAGTGGACACTTGTATTTGCAAGAGTTATAATGAAGCTGAAAGCAGCTCTTTAGATATGAAATTATCTTAGCTGTACAATATATTATATTTAAGATTTTTAAAGGAGGCATGGATTATGAATTTATTTGAAATGGCGCAGATTCCGCTGAACAAAGCTATTGAGGTTATGAAGCTTGACCCGAATGCGGCGGCAATTATTGCCTGCCCGGAAAGAACTCTGGAAGTTTCCATTCCTGTAAAAATGGATGACGGCACTACCAAAGTATTTACCGGTTACCGCAGCCAGCACAGCACAATTATGGGCCCGGCCAAAGGCGGCATCCGTTATCATCAGAGCGTTAACATGGACGAAGTAAAAACTCTGGCTTTCTGGATGACCTGCAAATGCGCAGTTGCCAATCTGCCTTACGGCGGCGGCAAAGGCGGCATTATTGTTGACCCGTCCAAACTTTCGCAGGCAGAACTTGAACGTTTGACCCGCGGCTACATTGACAGAATCGCTCCCATTATCGGCGAAAAAATGGATATTCCTGCCCCTGATATGAATACCAACGCTCAGATTATGGGCTGGATGATGGATGAATACAGCAAGCTGAAAGGCCAGTATGAACCGGGCTTCATTACCGGTAAACCGATTTGCATCGGCGGCTCTTTGGGCCGTACCGCAGCTACCGGCCGCGGCGTAATGGTTGCAGCAGGCGAAGCAATTAAAGCCATGGGCATTAAACCCGAAGAAGCAACCTGCGCAGTACAGGGCTTCGGCAACGTAGGCAGCTGGACCGCTAAACTCATTCACGACCTTGGCGTTAAAATTGTGGCTTTAAGCGATGTTTACGGCGCTATTATGAATGAAGACGGCCTTGACCCGTACGAAGTTGAAAAACACGTGCAGGCAACCGGCAGCGTAGTAAATTTCCCGGGCAGCAAAGCAATCAGCAACGCCGACCTTCTGGCAATGGAAGTTACCGTGCTTGCTCCGTGCGCAATGGAACTTCAGATTACCAAAGACAATGCGGCTGACGTTAAGGCAAAAATTATCGTTGAAGGCGCTAACGGCCCGACAACTCCGGAAGCTGACGAAATCCTTGATAAGAAGGGCATTCTGGTTGTGCCGGATATTCTCGCCAACGGCGGCGGCGTAACCGTAAGCTACTTTGAATGGGTTCAGTGCCTGTACCGTTACTTCTGGACTGAAGAAGAAGTTATCGATAAACAGACCCAGTTGATGATTGGCGCGTTTAAACAGGTATATGACACCGCTAAAAAATACGAAGTTAACATGCGTACAGCAGCTTATATCGTAGCTCTTAACCGTCTTGACGAAGCTATGAAATTCCGCGGCGCATATTAATAAGCGTTTTAAACTTCATTAAAATTTAATTGCTTAATGGCAGTATTAAACCCCGGCAGCCGTTACTGCCGGGGTTTTGTGTGAATGCAGAGGGAGGATTTATGAAAGATTTGCAAAAGAGCTGCAAGATTGCTGTGGTACAGGCTGCTCCTGTATTGTTTGATAAAAAAGCCTGTGTGGAAAAGGCAGTGGCACTCATTAAAGAATGCGCTAAAAACAAGGCTGAATTAATTGTATTTCCGGAATTGTTTATACCGGGATATCCTTACGGAATGACTTTTGGTTTTACTGTTGGCAGCAGAAATGAAGCGGGGCGTAAAGACTGGCTGCGGTATTATGAAAACAGTATTGTTGTACATGGACCTGAAACGGAGCTTTTGGCAAAAGCGGCAAAAGACGCAGGTGCCTGGCTCAGTATTGGCGTGTCTGAACGTGATGCCGTAACAGCAACGCTGTATAATACTAATTTGTTCTTTTCACCGGAAGGTGAAATTATTGTACACCGCAAATTAAAACCTACCGGTTCGGAACGTGTGGTATGGGGTGATGCTGACAAAAACTATTTCCCGGTTGCCGAAACGCCGTGGGGGCCAATGGGCAGTATGATTTGCTGGGAAAGCTATATGCCGCTGGCAAGAGCCGCGCTTTATCAAAAAGGCATTACTCTGTATATTTCGCCAAATACCAATGATAATGATGAATGGCAAAGCACAATTAAGCATATAGCTATTGAAGGCCACTGCTATTTTATAAACTGCGATATGTATTTTACACGTGATACTTACCCGGCAGATTTGCAGGCACAGGACGAAATTGCTAAGCTGCCTGCAAAGGTGTGCCGCGGCGGCAGCTGTATTGTTGACCCTTACGGGCATTACCTTACAAAACCTGTATGGGACAAAGAAGCTGTTATTTATGCCGAGCTTGATATGAGTAAAGTGGCTGCCAGCCGTATGGAGTTTGATGTATGCGGCCATTATGCAAGGCCTGATGTTTTAAAACTGGTTATTGAGGATAAATAAAACAAAATACCTTCTGCCGCGTTTGGCAGAAGGTATTTTTGCTTTATACCGTATTATTAAATTATCAAGCAAAGAATAAATTCATGATAATCATAGCGCAGAGTGCGTTGAGAAGGCTGGCAAGCATTAAAAGCGGCCAATATTTTTTTGGTACATCGGCTACGCCTAAAAGCCTACCCATATATTGCAGCTGTGCCCCAAGCAAAAAGAAGCAGGGCATCAAAATCGTAATGTGGCGTGCGTCAAGCATGCCGTTTGCTGCCATGTTGGCTGCAAGACCTACAGAAGCAGAACTGGAAAGCCAAGCAGTAAGCACTACCGTAACGGCTTCGCCTGGCAGTCCAAACAGTGTCATTGCCGGTCCGAAGACATTGCCTAAAAAACTCATAACACCAAGCAAATTGAGTATTTCTGCAACGGCATAAGCCATTAAGATGTTAGGTACAAGATTGTTGATTGCTATATTAAAACCTTTGCGGGCACCGATAACGAAAATATCAAACGGATTGCCGGATACGTTTTTTGCTTGAACGCCGTTACTCATTTTTAAAATCCTCCTTGTAAACAGTATTTAAAACAAAGCGCACAAACATGGCGCCGACAAATTTAAAAACAAACATCAGTAAAAAAGGTACAAGCAGCGGCACGGTTAAATAAGAAAACAGAGCAGAACCGATAGCAAAATAGTTGTTGATAAGCCCTGCACCGGAATATTGCCATGAGCCGATGATTGTAAGCTCTTTTTTTGTTATCAGGTCCTGGTCGTATAGTTCTTTGGTTAATGCCGCACCGGCATCTGTGCTTTGCAGGTCGGTAATCAGTGCCAGCCCGGTTAAACCCGGTACGCCGAGCAATGGTCGCAGTAATGGTGTTAAAAGTTTGTGGGCAGCTTTAATAGCGCCGTAGTGCGATAAAACTTCAAGACAGCCGATTGCCAGCATTACGCTTGGCACAAGTGACAGTGCAAACATAAAACCACCGCGTGCGCCCAGCCCACCGGTGCCGACAAATGTATCCTTGCTCAGCGTTTTAACAGTGCCGAATTTGCCTATCAGTGTACTGAAGTCAAATGCGCTGAGCCATTTCATACCGTCAAAGCCGGTCATTATTCCGGAAAAGAATAAAATTGCAGCGGCTAAGGAAATAAAAGCCTTTGGCCCTACACGCCATTCTTCGGAATCAAAGTTAGTGAGTTTTTTCTCATTTTTCTCCATAATACCCTCCTATCAAACAATAAAAAGCAAATGATGCAACAAATTTGTCTTTATTATATTGACAGAAATACGTAATGTCAAGACGAAAATGAAAATTTATTTTTAGAATTTTTAAAATACATTTTAGTATTGCTATTTAAAAAACGATATGTTATAATTTTTTCAAATTTTGGCAAAATAATTGCTATTGGTTGTTGCTTTTAGAGGAGGATAATATGGCTATTTTAAATGTAAAAGATATTTTTCATGATTTACACCAAATTCCGGAGATAGGCTTTCAAGAATTTAAAACTTCTGCTTATCTTGCGGATAAATTAAGAGAACTTGGTTACAAAGTTACAACGAATGTTGGCGGAACCGGCGTTGTAGGTGTAGTAAAGGGTGCGGAACCAGGACCGGTAATGCTTTTGCGTGCAGACATGGATGCGCTGCCGTTTGTTATTAACGGCGAGCATAAGGCAATACACGCTTGCGGGCATGATGCCCATTGCTCTATGGTTTTGGCGGCGGCTTCTAACTTAAAAGATAAAATAAAAAAAGGAACTTTAAAAATTTTGTTTCAACAGGGCGAGGAAACTTTAAAAGGCGCGCTGGCTGTAATTAACGCCGGTGTGCTGGAAGACGTTGATATTGCTGTCGGGCTGCATATACGTCCAGTGCAGGATTTGCCATTTGGCAAGTTATCGCCTGCTGTAAGGCATGCTTCAAGCACCTTTGCCAAAGTAAAAATTACAGGGCAAAGCTGTCACGGTTCGCGCCCACATTTGGGTGTTAACGCTGTTGAAGCAGCAGCGGCGGTTATCAATGCGGCGTCTGGAGTTAGAATTAATCCGGTAATTTCCTGGTCTTGCAAAGCTACAGCCGTTAATGGTGGCGGCAGTGCGTATAATATTATTCCAGACCATGCGGAGATAACTTTTGACGTGCGTTGCCAGGAAAATGAAGGTATGACAGAATTGCTTGGCAAACTGCAAAAGGCTGCAGAAAATGTTGCCGCTGCTTACGGGGCAAAGGCAGAATTTAGTCTACCGGGCGGGGTTATTCCAGCAGCAGTGCTTGATAAAGAGCTTACTGCCGAAGTTGCAGAGTGCATTAAAGAAGTCGTGGGTGAAGAAAATCTCGGCGAAGAGCTTGTAAATCCCGGCGGTGAAGATTTCCATTACTTTGCTAAAACATATCCTAAATTAAAAGCGGCTTATTTTGGTGTCGGCGTTGCTGCCGAACCCGGGCTGCACGACCCTAATATGCATTTTAATATCGATGGTTTACAGGCTGGCGTGGAAGTTTTGGAAAAAATTACACTGAAAAAGCTTGGGTGATTGCAGGTTGCTAACGGTATATTTTAAATAAAATAATTGACTTAGATATAAAAAATCCACCTGTGATGGAAGGTTTAAAGATTGCTTAACCTTTGAGTCCTAACAGGTGGATTTTGTTTTTTATCTTACTCCAGCATAGAAAAATCCGAGCCGGTAAACAGGAAAACAATGCCGCAGAATGTTACTGCACCGGCTAAAATAGCGTCCTCGCTGAAAAGCAGCTTTCCGTTATGCAGGGCAAGATGCGAGTTTGGGTCTGCCATGCCCGTGCCGATACGGAAAAATGCCCCCGGTTTTTTAGCAAGATAGAAGGAAAAATCTTCCGAACCCATAGACGCGGAGGGGAGAATACTTACTTTATCGTTGCCTAAAAGTTTTGCAGCGGAAGTTTCTATCATACCTACAAGATTATCTGCTCCTATAACAGGCCCGCAGCCGGGTATAATTTCCGTTTCGGCGTGTACGCGCAGTGCCAGCGCCGTGCCATCGGCAATGCGTTTAATGCTTTCGTGTATTTGCCTGCGTGTTTCCGGCAGCAGATAGCGCATGGAACCTTCAAGCACTACTTCTGAAGGAATGATATTGGCTGCAGTGCCTGCCGTCATTTTGCCTACGGTAATAACAGCTGAATCGAGCGGGTTAAGTTCGCGCGAAACTATGGTTTGAAGCTGAGTAATCATATAAGCAGCCGCAGCAATCGGGTCCGGTGTTTTATGCGGGTGCGCTGCATGGCCGCCGGGAGCGGTAATTGTAATTTTAAAACTGTCGGAACCGGCCATCATCGGGCCGTATTTAATGCCGATTGAACCGCCGGGAACGTCCGGCCAGGTATGTACGCCGAAAACAGCGTCAACATCATCTAAAAATCCGTTGTTAATAATGGTTTCAGAACCGCCGAGTTTTTCTTCCGCCGGCTGGAAAAAGAATTTTACTGTACCATGCAGGTGGTGGCGGTATTTGCTCAAAAGCCGGGCTGCCGCAAGCAGTGAAGTCATATGCAAATCATGTCCGCAGGCATGGCAGCAGCCTTCGTTTACGGATGCAAATTCCAACCCTGTATTTTCCTTAACCGGCAGCGCGTCGATATCGGCCCTCAAGGCGATTGTTTTGCCGGGCATTGCACCATGTAAAACGCCGACTGCACCGGTAAAACCTTTGTTGTCATAAACTTCAATGCCGTATTTATTCAGCTCGTCTTTTATGAATTTTGTGGTATTTTCTTCCTGAAAGCTTAATTCCGGATGCTGGTGCAGGTAGCGCCTGATTTTTATATATTCAGGTTCAAGTTCCTGCATCATTTTTTGAATGGCTGACATATTATTACCTCCCAGTAAAAGATTATAATATTATGATATTTAATCTCGCAAAAATACTAATTGATAAGATTTGCTTATAATTCTCCAGCGCTGTACTGCACGCGGTAATCCCAAACATCGGAATTTACATAATATTCGCCGAAAATAATCGGTTCGTAGTTTTCGTTAAGCTCCTTGCGGACGATTTTTAAAAGCGGAAAGCCGAACGGAACGGAAAAGAGGTTGCCAAGTTCTTTATCGGCAGCCACTGCTTTAACGCGCTCCTGAACATAAGCAGTTTTTAAGCCGTGTTTTGATAAAAAGCTGCGTATGGATTTTATTTCACCGGCAGCAATTACTTCTTCCGGTTCCGGTTTTTCAAAATAATGGTTAAGGAAAAATAACGGTTTTCCGTCGACATAACGCACGCGGGCAACATATGTAAAAAGTTTTGCCGGATCGGTTTTAAATAGGCTGCATTGCTGTTCGTCCATGGCTTTTTTGCAGCATTTTAATGTTTGGCAGTGTACGGAATCACTATCTACCTTTTTGTCTATAAAGTGTACGCCAAAACCGCTCATTAAAAGCATGTTTTCCCATGGTAAAGAGTTAGAAACAAAAGTGCCTTTGCCCGGCATGCGTACAATAAGCTGCTCGCTTTCCAGTTTTCCGAGCGCCTGGCGTATGGGAGAGAGGCTGGTGCTATAACGCTCTGCCAGCGCGCTTTCGGTAGGCAGCTGTTCGCCCGGTTTATAAAAATGGCTGCGTATTTTGTTGTATAAATCCTGATAAATTTTAAAATTAAGTGTTTGTCTCATTATCAAGTTCCCTTTATTATTGATACTTTAATAATACCACATTGCCTGCACAGTTGCCAAAAGGTTTTCTTGCTTTTTTCAGAAAATTATAATATTATAATATTATAATAAATTGATAAAAGGGAGTGGAGAATATGGAAAAACATGCTTTGTATCATATGACCTGGAAAGAAATCGAAGAAGTATTTAAAAATGATCCGGTTGTTATTATTCCTATGGGTTCTACCGAACAGCAGGGAATACATTCTTTAACCGGCGACTATCTGGCTGCTGAAGCTATTGCCAAACGTGTTGCGGAAAAAGCCGGTGCTTATTACGTCCCTGTTATTCCGTTTGGCTGCAGTGAATATTTCCGCTGTTTCCCGGGCACAATATCGCTCCGCCCTTCCACGGTAGAAGCCGTTATTACAGATGTTGTTGAAAGCCTTACCGAGCATGGTATTACAAAAATCTTTTTCATTAACGGCCATGCCGGAAATACACCTACTATTGAAGACGTGGCAAGAAAATTACGCCGCGAAAAGGGAATTGTATGTTTTTCGATAGATTTATGGCAGGGTTTAACGCCTGAAGCGAAAAAAGAAATTTATGGCGAAGGCCCTGATTCTTCCGGCCATGGCGGAGATCCTCTGACATCGGTAATGCTTTATTTATATCCGGAAGATATGCGTATGGATTTGCTTAATCCGGTTGAAAACATTAAAGAGTATAAAGGCGTTCCTGTAAACGGCCTTAAAAAGGGTATGGTTAAAGGTGTTCCGTTCAATCTTTATATGGATATGATTGATGTTACCAAGCAGGGCGTAATGGGCAATCCGTTTGCATCCAGCGCAGAACGCGGAGAAAAAATAGTTAACCATTTGGTTGATGCGTGCTGTGAGATGGTAAAAATTATAAAAGAAAACGATACTCATATTTAATTGTTGATTTATTTGGTTTTATAACGGGGAGGTAGAATTATGATAGCTGTTTTAGGCTTTGCTACCATTATCATATTTTTGTATGTTACAATGACTAAAAAATTGTCAATTCAGTCGGCACTGATTGGCATACCTGTTATTGCAGCAATAATTGGCGGTTTTGGTTTTGATATAGGCAAAATGATGATTGCCGGTGTAATTAAGGTTACTCCTTCGGCTATGATACCTATTTTTGCTGTAATTTATTTCGGCATTATGATTGATGCAGGGTTATTTGACCCCATGGTTAACAGAATTTTAAAACTTGTAAAGGGCGACCCTGTAAAGATTACCATTGGTGCGGCGGTTCTGGCAATGCTTGTTTCGCTGGACGGCGACGGTACAACTACTTTTATTATTTCCGTTTCTGCCATGCTGCCGATTACCACTAAATTAAAAATGAATCCTCTTATTTTGCCATTTGCAGTAGGTATGGCGGCAGGCGTTATGAATCCGCTTCCATGGAGCGGACCGACAACGCGTGTTATGGCGGTTTTGCATGCTGATTCTTCCGCAATTTTTACTCCGATTGTACCTGCCATGGCTGTTGGCATTGCCTGGGTATTGTTTGCCTGCTACTATGTTGGCAAAAAGGAACGCAAAAGACTCGGGGTTATGCACATTGACGAGCATACTTTTGATGGCCTCGGCGAAGACCAGAGTGCCAAAAGGCCGCAGCTTTTCTGGTTTAACTGCATTTTGACTGTTTTGATGATTGTGGTGCTGCTGATGGATATTATGCCTATGGCGACTATTTTTATGATAGGTTTTGCATTGGCAATTACGGTAAACTATCCTAATCTTGAAGAACAGACAAAACGTTTGAAAGCATATGCCGGTGAAGTTTTAATGATAGTAACTTTAATTTTCTCGGCAGGATGTTTTACCGGTATTCTTTCCGAAACCAAAATGATTACGGAAATGGCTAAGACCCTTGTTTCGTTAATTCCTGAACATATGGGCAGCCTGCTGCCGCTTTCCGTAGCAGTAACGAGTATGCCTTTAAGCCTTGTATTTCCTACGGATGCTTATTACTTCGGCGTGCTGCCGGTTATTTATGAAATGGCAGCTTCTCTTGGCATCGACCCGGTGCAAATCGGCCGTGCAGCTGTGCTTGGGCAGATGACGGTAGGTTTTCCGGTAAGCCCGCTGGCAGCGGCAACATTGGTTTTAATTAGCGTATCGCGTGTTAATTTAATTGACCACCAGAAATTTATGTTCTTCTGGGCTTTTGGCACTACGCTGATTATGACGGTTGTATGCTACCTTACCGGTGCATTGACGTTTTAATTTATAACTGAAAACTTTATGGAGAAATAAAAAAGCTGGCGTTAACTTAACGTCAGCTTTTGTGCGTTTATGATATAATTTACCTTCTTTCCGGCATCTGCGCGAGCAGGATTGCGGCAAAAACAAGCACGCAGCCGCCGATTTCGCGCATGGAAAGCGTTTCGCCGAGGAACATCCACCCGGCGAGCACGGAAAAGACGGATTCCAGGCTCAGCAGGATAGAAGCAAGGATTACGTTAACATATTTTTGCCCGGCGATTTGCAGTGTATAGGCAATGCCGCAGCTCATAATTCCGGCATGTGCCAGCGGCAGCCAGGCCGCGGTGATGGCGGAAAGCTCCGGTTGTTCGGCCCAGATTATAACCGGCAGGCTTAACATGCCGCAGACAAAAAACTGAATGGCTGACATGCGCACCGGGTCAACAAGCTGGGTAAAACGCTCAATGGCCATGATGTGCACAGCAAAAATTACGGCACAGGCAAGTACGATTAAATCTCCTTTGTTGATGGAAAAGCCTTCGTTAATGCAGATAAAGTACATACCGGTAGCGGCAACGGCAACGGCCGCCCACTGCATAAAAGTTACATGTTTTTTTACAAGCAGCCCTAAAATGGGGATTATAACAATGTACAGCGCCGTTATAAACCCGGCTTTGCCGGCGGATGTGTAAGCGATGCCGGTTTGCTGCAAAGTGCTGGCAATGGTTAAAAGCACGCCGCAGCAGAGGCCGCCGGTAATAAGGTCGCCGCGCTTGTGGCTGTCATCAGTTCCCCAGAAGGAAAGCGGTTTGCCGGAAAGCCTGTCGATTACGGCAATGCAGGGAACAAGAAAAAATGCGCCTAAAAAAGAACGTATGCCGTTAAAACTAAACGGGCCGAGCAAATCGGCACCGACGCTTTGGGCAACAAAGGCCGTGCCCCAGATAAACGAACATAATAACAGCATAACAATGCCTTTAAAACTATTGGTTTGCTGCATGTTAAAACCCCTCGCTGCATAAAATTTTAAACAGATAATATAATTATAGCATTTCTGTGCCATAATGTTTTCTGAAAATAATATAAAAACTGCACCTGCAAAAGCCCGGTATCGCTTTTGAGGCGCAGTTAATAATGCTGTAGGGTTAAATATTTAGTTATTGTTTTTCAGCAGGTTTTGCTTCTTCGGCAGCTTCGGTTTCCGGTTTAGCTTCTTCCGGCTTTGTTTCTTTTGTTTCTTCGGTAATAACTTCAACTTCTGCTTCTGCTTCAGTTTTATGTTCGGCACTTTCGGAAACTACTTCAGCTTCTACTGTTTTTGCAGTTTCAACGGGTTCCATTTTGCTGCCACATTCGCTGCAGAATTTGGCGCTGATGCCTACGGCTGCACCGCAGTTGGGGCAGGTGGTTTTGGGTTCGTCGCCGTTAAAGGCAGTTGCCTTAATGTTGGCAATTTTAAATTTCAAATCATCTATTGCGGCAAGGCTTGCTTTAATTGCTTCACATTCTTCTTTAAATTCATCGGGCAGGCAATCGCAGTTTTGTGATTTTTCCCAAACCATTTTGCCCATTTTTTTGTAGGTGCTTTCAATTTTGCTTTCTTCTTTCCCTACGAGGGAAGTTAATTTTTGGATCTCCAGAGCGGCTTCTGCTTTTTCACCGATGGTTTTGGTAATTTCTTCGGTTTTATTAGCCGCAATTTTAGCGAATTCGCCAATTTTATCAAGTAATGCCATAGTAAGATCCTCCTTTATGCTTTGTTAAGTTTATTATAACACAGAATTGTGAAATCGCCATTAATTTACGGCGCTTACGGTTACTTCGGTTCCTTCTTTTAAATCGAGCGAAGTGTTGTCGATATTTATTTCTGCAAGGCCGTTTTCTATTTTGGCAATGCTGCCGTTAAAGGTTTTGTTTATGCCTTGGGCATGGGCGGTTACTTTTTGCCCAGGTTTAAGGCTTTGCGCCGCCTGTGCGGATATTTTGATGTTTACGCTGCAATTTTCCAAATCGCGGATGCTGAGGATTTTTTCTCCGGCAGCGGCGGTTTCGCCCGCATTATGGTATTTTTCTTCAACAATGCCGGTGCAGGGGCTTTCGGTTTCCAGTGCCAGCTGTTTTTGCATAAGGGCGTTATATTTCTTCTTTAAGGTTTTAAGTTCTTCCTGTTTTTGGGCAATGGCTTCGGGTGATGCCTTAACAAGGCTGCCGCCATTTTGTGCGGCGTTTAAAGCTGCCAGTGCCGCTGATTTTTCGGCGGAAGCCGCTTCGTACTGTCTGCGGGCAATGGCGCCTATTTTATAAAGCGATGCCATTTTTGCTTCTTGGGCTCTGGCCTGTTCGTATTGCTGCTGCGCTGCGGCAAGTGCAGCACCGTTATTGGGGATGCTTTGCCCGTTCTGCATTATTTTCAGTTCAGCTTCGGCGCGTGCTGCGTTGGCGTCTGTCTGTTTTATTTCTTCCGCAAGCTGTTTGTCGTCTATGGCAAACAGGGGCTGCTCTTTGCCGATGCGGTCGCCTTTTTCCAGAATAAGCCCCAAAATCTGCCCTTCGGCAGGCGCCGTAATATCGTACACGGTAAAATAAACATTACCGCTGCCAAGTGCAGGGGCTTTGGTTTCGTTTTTGCAGGCAGCAGAAAACAGCATTATTAAAATTGTAAAAATAATAAATGTAAACTTTTTCATTTTAAACAAACCTCGTTTTTAGTGTAGCACAAACACAGTGGCGGTGCAATTTGCCAAAATGTAAATTTTTAAAGGCGCGGCATTTTGCCGGCTGTAAATTTTACAGATTATTATACGTATGCATCTAAAAATATCAATTATTTTTTAAACGGCGGATAATTAATGAACTGCGGATTATTTTTTACACTGAGAAAGCACAAAGTTGTTAAAAAAGATTTTTCAAAAACTGTTAAATGCGTTATAATATACTCGAAAAGTGTATTATAAGTTGCTTATTTGCAAAGCGTTTTTGCCGTTGTGTAATATTTTGAAAAATTTATTTTATTAAAAAGCCGTTTTAGGAATGAAGGGAGGACTGTTATGCGCAAAAAAAGCTGGCTGACAGTTATTTGCTGCCTTTTATTGGTGTGCCTGCTGCCGTCTCTGGCAATGGCCAAAAATAAAACCAAGGCGCCTGCCCGTGACTGGAAGCTGACGGTGGCGCAGCAAAAGCTGGAGCTTTTGGGGTATGATGTTGACCGCAAGGACGGGCGTATCAGCAAGGATACAACCGAAGCCATTAAAAAATTCCAGAAGGAACATGGGCTGAAAAAAAGCGGCAAGCTTGATACCAAAACTTATAATAAAATTTCGTGGGAAGCCTTTAAAATGGAAGGCATACCCGATGTACGCGGCAAAGATATTGTAAAAACTGCCGCCAAATACAAGGGCGTGCCTTATAAATTCGGCGGCACAACGCCGAAGGGGTTTGACTGCAGTGCTTATGTGCAGTATGTTTTCGGCAGGCATGATGCCAAGCTGCCGCGCACGGCCGATACGCAGGTGCTGGACGGTATTTTTGTGCTGAAAAGCAAACTTAAACCGGGAGATTTGGTGTTCTTTTCCACATATGCCAGCGGCGCTTCGCATGTGGGGATTTATGCCGGCAGCGGCAAGTTCTGGAGCGCGTCCACTTCACGTGGGGTGGTGCTTGATTCGCTTGACACCGGTTACTGGAAAGAGCATTATTATGGGGCCCGCCGTGTTTTGATTGAAAACGGCGAAACAGCTTAAATATATTTAAGGGGGAGCTTTAATGATTCGCGAAAGGCGCAATAAGGAAAAACTGGCGTTATATTATAAAAAATTTATGGAAGAAGGCATTGTCGACCCCAACGTACATCCGTGGGTGGCAGAATCGTGGCAGCGCTGCCGCAAAATGAAACTGCCTCATGAAACAATGCCGAAAATCAACAAGCTGAGCCGCGAGGAAATTGTCGAGCATCAGCGTACGCATGAATTTATTGTAAAATATGTTGACGGGCTTTATGAGCAGAGCAAGCAGCATTTTAACATTCATAATTTAAGCATGCTGCTGATAGACGAGGACGGCTATGTTATTAAAAACTATGCCCTGCCGTTCTTTCAGCGCGTAATTGAAGATATTCAGGGTATGCGCGTGCTTGAAGAAGATGTTGGTACTTCCAGCATCAGCATTGCGCGCGAGCATAATGTGCCGTTTTTAATGTTCGGCCCGGAAATGTGGATTAAGGACAGCCATTCCGGCGATGCCTGCAGCGCGCCGATTTGTGTGGACGGCAAAATCCGCTATATCATTTCGTTCTTCTCGCTGGACCAGAACGACCTGCCGTACGACCTTCTGCTTTCGCTGCTTTTAACGATGAAATATGCCGTTGAGCAGCATTTGAAGATGCTTGAATATTGGAGCATCCAGAAAATGATGATGGAAGAACTGCCGGTTGCCGTTTACTGGATTGGGCAGGACGAGAAGCTGAAATATTGCAACAGCAATGCTAAAAAACGCCTTGAAGGCAGGGAAAACCTTGAGGATATTTTCCTTAATTATGAGCATATTCCCATTAAAAAGGCTTTGCAGGGTACGCCTACACACCGCCGCGAAATTACCTGGATTACGCAGGACCGCACTTATGAAGACATTACCACCGTTATGCCGGTAAAAGTTGGCAGCGAGGTTGAAAGCGCGCTGGTTATGAGCATGTCGATTGAAGACTTGAAAACGACCATTGCCCATGCAACTGGTTACAGCTCGCGCTACAGCCTGTACAGCATGGTTGGTGAAACGAGCGAGTTCCTTGCTTTGCAGCATAAGGCTTCGCGCATTGCCCGCAGCGACAACAATATTCTTTTGCAGGGCGAACCGGGCACCGGCAAGCAGCGCCTGGCACACGGCATTCATCAGGCCAGCCCGCGCGCAGCCGCACCGCTGATTGTCGTTAAATGCTCCAATGCGCCTATAAGCACGCTGGAAGAAGAATTTTTCGGCAGCGAGGACGGCGACCATCAGCCGACGGCAGGCAAGCTGGAGCTTTCCATGGGCGGTACGCTGTTTTTGGACGAAGTGGAGAAACTGCCGGTTGAAATGGGCGACAAGCTGGCAGACGCTTTGAAAAACGGCCTTTTAAATAAAGAAACAGGCATGCGCAAAAAACTTAATGTGCGTGTAATTGCTGCCTGCGATTCCAATCTTAAACGCCTGGCAGACAAGGGCCTGTTCAGCCGTTCTTTGTATGAGCTGGTACTTGATACTACCATCCGCGTTCCGCCTCTGCGTGAGCGCAGCAAGGATATTGAAGTCATTGCGGCGCATATTCTGGCAGAAATGTCGGCGCAGCACAATCTTTCGCCGAAACGCCTTTCACCGGAAGCGCTGGAGCTTTTAAAGAGCTGCAGCTGGCCGGGTAACATCAAGCAGTTGCAGGGCGTTATCGAGCAGGCTTTCTTCCATACACCGGGAAGCATTATCGAAGCGGAAAATATCAAACTGCCCGGCGATAAAACGCTGGAAAAATCGTGGAAGTATGACAAAGACGCCTTTATTGCGGCCTGGAAATCCTCCGGCGGCAATATCAGCAAGCTGGCAGGCATGCTTGATGTCAGCCGCGTAACCTTGTACCGTTATCTTAAAAAATATGATTTGACTCCGAAAACAGGGAAAAATAATTAATAGCGGCGGCAGCCTGCGTTGAATTTTTATATCGGCGCAGCCTGCCGTTTGTTTTTAGGCATATCAGGCGGCAAATATAAAAGCGCAGTCAGCAAATGTTGCAATTATTTAAAAAGTGCGGCGTCCGTGCGTCTTTAACAGCATAGCACAATGTGTTATAATTATACTGTTATAGAATGTTTTAAATTAAATTTGTGAAAATATACCAGCAAGGAGCGGAGCAATGAATAAAAAAATTTTGGCAGCCGTATGCCTGGCGGCAGCAGCAACCTTAAACACTGCCTGGGCAGAAAACTATACCAGCGGCGACGGGCGTTATGCCGAACCGGATTTTGACAGGCAGATGACGCAGGCGGAAGCCGAAAACGTAAAAGCCGACGGTAAAACAAGAAGCGGCGAAGAAATTGATGCCGCGCAGTCGGAGCCTTTGCCGATAACCATGACCGGCGATTATGCAAGTTATGATTCCGTAAGCGGCGATTTTGTTGCCGAGGGCAATGTTGTAATTACGCAGGGCAACGAAACTTTAAAAACCGTGCGTGCCGAAGGCAACATGAAAACCGGCGATGTGTGGCTGAAACAGGGCGGTACGATAGTGGAACCCAAAAGTATAATGAACGGCGAATGGGCTTATTATAACTTTAATACCAAAACCGGAGAAATTAAGAAAATTGAAGGGCAGGGCGGCAAAGACTTTTTCCGCGCTCCGCATGCCACAATATATCCTGATAAAATGGTAATGGACGAAGGCGGCGAAATGACACGCTGCCCGGCAGTAGAACATTCTCCGTGCCTTTTGATTACGGCTAAGACTTTTGAAATTTATCCGAAAGAAAAAATGGTAGCGCATGATGTAAAGGTTTATGTTAAAGGCACCCACGTTTATTCGCGTGACACATGGGTAAATGATTTAAATGATAAAAGTGCGTCGCGCTTGATGCCAACTATCGGCTATGATGGCGACGATGACAAAGGCATGTATATCCGCCTGCGCTATGACTATAACATTGACCAGAATACAACGTTGGAAGCGGATTTGCCTTACTACAGCCAGGGACATTTTAAACCTGTTGTCCAAGTAAAGCACGACCAGCGCAATTATTATCTGACTTACCAGAGTGGCTGGGAAGAAGAAGACGATGAATGGGTAGATAAAAAGAATGAAATAGGCTTTTATTATAAACCGCATTATTTTATCGATGGGATTCCTGTAACATATAGGCTGTACGCTCACAGAGGCTTGTGGAAAAATGATGAAACTGGCAGGCAAAGCTGGCATACAGAATATGGCGCATATTTAAGCCATGACCGTATTTATCTTTTTAATACTAAAAATACTTTTCTCGATTTGACAATTGGTAAAAAGTGGGTTGATGAAAGTCTTACCGATGAAACCCGTTCTACAATGATGTATTATGGTACATTGGGCCAAAAATTAGGCAGCAAATGGTATACATGGGCCGGTTACTATCGTGAAAAAGTTACGAGTGATTTATATGATTTAGGACAGCCTGATATGGAGCGCGAGCTGCGCAACGGCATCAGCTACAAGCCTGATGACAGAAATACTTTCAGCATTGTTAACCGTTACGATATGGGTCAGCATGAAAATTATGAAACTATTTATACCTGGCGCCACCGTTTCTGCTGCTGGGCAATTACTTTTGAATATGAGCATGCTCATACTGCAAAAGAAGATACTCAATGGAATATCCGATATGAATTCCTGAACTGGTAAGAGGTGAGTTATGGATATCATCAAAACACGTTTTGAAGAACATATTGCTTTGGCGCAGCTTGTTGCGCAGAGTGAAATAATGCAGCAGGTTGCTGATGCCGCTGCCATTATAAGAAAAGCACTGGCAGGCGGGCACAAGGTTCTGTTCTGCGGCAACGGCGGCAGTGCAGCCGACAGCCAGCACCTGGCGGCCGAATTTGTAGGACGCTTTCAAAAAGAGCGCAAAGGCATTGCCGGTATTGCGCTTACCGTCGATACTTCCATCTTGACGGCGGTTGCCAACGACTACGGCTATGACCGCGTGTTTGCCCGTCAGGTAGAAGCTCTCGGGCAGCAGGGCGATGTGCTGGTGGGCATTTCTACCAGCGGCAACAGCAAAAACGTGCTGGCGGCTATTGCCGAAGCCAAGGCCAGAGGCATGCACTGCATTGGCATGACGGCGCAGGGCGGCGGCAAAATGAAGGACGAATGTGACATCTGCATCGCTATTCCCTGCCCGGTAACGGCGCGCGCACAGGAGATGCACATTTTAATCGGCCATATAATCTGCGAACTGGTGGATGGTGAATAAATTGTCACAACTCAGCTGCACAAAATTTTTAGCAGAAAAAATACAACAACTTAAAATTGCCGTTATTGGCGATGTAATGCTGGACCGCTATTTTTACGGCGAGGTTAAGCGCATTTCGCCGGAAGCGCCGGTGCCTGTCAACAAGGTAACGCGCATTACTTCCGTGCTGGGCGGCGCGGCTAACGTGGCTGCCAATTTGGCGCACCTGGATTGTAAGGTCTACGTCGGCGGCGTAACAGGCGACGATGAAAACCGCCATTTGCTTGAGAAGATGATGGCGGAAGCCGGTATTGATTACAGCGGCCTGATTAAATCGGACAAGCGCGCTACCATTACCAAAATGCGTATCTTGGGCGCTAAGCAGCAAATGCTGCGCCTTGATTTTGAAGAAGTCGGCGATATGTCCGAAGACGAAACGGAGCGCCTCAGCGCATGGCTGCTGAGCCTCATTGACAGCGGGCTGGACGGCATTGCTATTTCGGATTACGCAAAGGGTGTCTGCTCACATAACTTTCTGCAATGGGTTATCGCCACGGCGGAACAGCACAACATACCGGTGCTGGTCGACCCGAAGGGCGCGGACTGGACGAAGTACAGCGGCTGCACTTTTATTACCCCTAACTTAAAGGAAATGTGCGAAGCGGCGCACGAAACCGTACCCAACGAGGATGAACCGGTGCTGCGACTTGCGCGCGACGCCGCTAAAACCTACAATATTAAAAATGTAGTCGTTACCCGCAGTGAAAAAGGCATGACGCTGGCAGGTCAGAACGGGCTTGTCATCAACGCACCCGCAACGGCGCTGGATGTTTTTGATGTATCCGGCGCGGGCGACACTGTTGCCGCTACTTTGCTGGCCGGTGCAGCAGGCGGGCTTGATTTAAGCGATGCCGTGTACATGGCTAACCGTGCGGCAGGCATTGTTGTCGGCAAGGTCGGCACTTACCCGGTACACCGTGATGAACTTTTAAAAGACCTGCTTGCCGAGCAGCGCAAGGATGGCTACGGCTACCGAACTTTAAGCTGGCAGGAAATTGAATCGCTTGCCAATACCTGGCGTGCCTGCGGCGAAAAAATCGTTTTCACCAACGGCTGCTTTGATATCCTGCATGTAGGTCATGTGTCCTACTTAGAGCAGGCGGCGCGATTGGGCAAGCATTTAATTGTCGGGCTTAACACGGACGCATCCGTTAAGCGTTTAAAGGGCACAACCAGGCCGCTGAACCATGAGCTTGACCGCGCGCGCGTTTTATCCGCGTTAGCGTGTGTGGACGCTGTTGTACTGTTTGGCGAGGATACGCCGACAGAACTGATTAAAAAAATCCGCCCCGACATTTTGGTTAAGGGCGGCGATTATAAACCCGAAGAAGTCGCCGGGCGCGAATACGCCGGCGAAGTACAGATTATTAAATTCGAGGACGGCTATTCCACAACCGGTCTTTTGGAAAAAGTGGCACAGCTTGTGAAGGAGGGCAAATTATGATTATTGTAACCGGCGGCGCCGGATTTATCGGCAGCAACATTGTTAAAGGGCTTAATGAACGCGGCCGCGACGATATTTTGGTGGTCGATAACCTTACCAATATGGTAAAATTCAAAAACATTCAGGGCTTGAAGGTTATGGATTACATGGACAAGATTGATTTTGCCGAAGCGCTGAAAGCAGGCAAGTTTGCCCATGAAAAAATTGACGTTATTTTCCACGAGGGCGCGTGCAGCGACACGATGGAATACAACGGCAAGTACATGATGCAGAACAATTTTGAGTACACCAAAAACCTGATGCATTTTGCCATGGACAGAAAAATCCAGATGATTTATGCTTCGTCCGCTTCCACCTACGGAAGCGGCGCGCACGGCTTCAGCGAAAAACCGGAATGCGAGGAAGCACTGAATGTTTATGCGTTCTCCAAACTGTTTTTTGATAATTACGCCCGCCGTTATTTTGACAAAATGGACAGCCAGCTGGTTGGCCTGCGTTATTTTAATGTTTACGGCCCGCAGGAAAACCACAAAGGCAAAATGGCTTCCATGGTCTTCCAGATGTACAACCAGTGGAAGTCCGAAGGCAAGGTTAAACTGTTTGAAGGCATCGACGGTTACGGCAACGGCGAGCAGACCCGCGACTTTATCTATGTTAAAGACGTTGTTAAGGTTAACTTTTTCTTCTGGGACCACCCGGAACTGCGCGGCGTTTACAACTGCGGTACCGGCCATGCGCACACCTTCAACACGCTGGCTAAAGGCGTGCTGAAACATTTTGGCAACGGCACTCTGGAATACATTCCGTTCCCGGATGTTCTGCGCGGCAAATACCAAAGCTACACGCAGGCTGACCCGACTAAGCTTTTGGCAGCGGGTTACGACGGCGGTTTTACCGATATCGAAGATGCAGTAGCTGAATACTGCGCACTTTTGGACAAGACCGGCGGGTACTACACCTATGAAGCTTAAAGCTGCGTTTTTCGACCGCGACGGCGTATTGAATGTTGATAAGTCGTACTTATATAAAATTGAAGATTTGGAGTGGATTGACGGCGCCAAAGAAGCGCTGGCCTATCTTACACAAAAGGGTTATACAATTTTTGTAGTTACTAATCAAAGCGGCATTGCCCGCGGTTATTACACCGTGGACGATATGAACAAGCTGCATAATTATATGGAGCAGCAGATTGCAGAGGCAGGCGGGAAAATAGAAAAATTTTATTACTGTCCGCATCTTCCCGGCGGCGCCGTGGCGGAGTTTGCCGTGGAGTGCGATTGCCGCAAACCGAAGCCGGGCTTGATTCTGCGTGCTTTTGAAGAATACGATATTGATAAGGATACTGCCTTTTTAATCGGCGATAAGCCGCGCGACGTGGAATCCGCGGAAGCGGCAGGCATTAACGGTTATTTATTTAGCGGCGGCAATTTACTAAACTTTGTTAAAGAGATAGTTGGCTGATGGAATATAAAAATATTTTACTTATTAAAATGAGCTCGCTGGGCGATATCCTGCACTCGCTGCCGTTTGCGGCGGCTTTGCGCGGGCGGTTTCCCCATGCCAGAATAACATGGCTGGTGCACCCTCAGTTTGCCGGCTTTTTGCCGGACCCGCCCGTTATCGACGAGGTCATTTATTTTGATAAGGTAAAATTTAATAAAATGGGCCTGTGTGATAAGCTGCATTATTTTAAGGAGATGCGCCGCCTTTTGCACAGCAAACATTTTGATTTGGTCATTGACTTGCAGGGGCTGTTTAAAAGCGCGGTGCTGGCTGCCATCAGCGGCTGTGATAACCGCATCGGCTACTGCGAAATGCGCGAGGGCAGCAAATTTATCAGCCGCCCCATTACCGGTGCGCACAAGAGTGACCATGTTATTGAGCGCTATCTTGACGTTGCCCGCTATCTGGGCGCGGAAGTTGATGAAATAGAGTTCCCGCTGCCGGATTTGACGAAGGAAAGCCAATCCGTGGCGGAAAAATTACAAAATAAAGGCCTTAACGGCGATTACGTTGTTATGGTGCCGGGTGCGCGCTGGGAAACCAAGGTGTGGCCGCCGGAAAATTACGCTAAACTTGCGGAAATGCTTATTGCCGCTGGTACAAGCGTTGTGCTGGCGGGTGGTCCGGATGACGCGCCTAAAGGCGAAGCGATTGCGGAAAAGTGCAAATCAGCTAAACTTATCAATTTAATCGGGCAGACTTCGCTGCGGGAGCTGGCGGCGCTGATTAAGGGCAGCAGTTTTTACATCAGCGGTGATACCGGGCCTCTGCACTTTGCGGCGGCGCTTAAAAAACCGCTTATCGCCATGTATGGCCCGACCAAGGCCGACCGCACCGGTCCTTACGGCAGCGATAACAGCACGGTTATTATTAGCCCGGCCAAATGCGCAGGCTGCCTTAAAAAGCATTGCAGCGACTGGCACTGTATGTACGACATTACGCCCGAGATGGTGTTTGAAACTTATACCAAAAAGCGTGGGGAGATGAATTAAATGGTTGAACTGAACGGAAAGAAAATACTGGTTACCTTTTTAATGCATCTGGGCGATCTGACGCTGACGACGCCGTTTATTCACGCCCTGCGCAAAGCCGCGCCCGACAGCCATATCACCATGCTGGTGGATGAAAAGCTGAAGGACGTGGTGCTTTTTAATCCGTATCTGGATGAAGTTGTTACAATTGACAAAAAAGGGCGCGACAACAGCATTCTGGCGCTTATCGCCTGCGCGCGTCATTTAAGCAAGCATAAATTTGACGTATTGATAAACCTGCATCCTAATGAAAGATGCTCTTTTATTGACGCGCTGACCAGTGTTAAACTGCGTACCGGCACAACGCACGGCATTTTTAAATGGCGCTGGGATGTGTTTACGCCGCTGGACCGCAGCATGCACGCGGCAGATATGTATCTGGATGTGCTGACACAGCTGGGCCTTAAAAATCTTACGCACAACGGGCTGGAGATTTTCCCCGGCGAGCGCCATATCGAAGAAGCCAATACTTTTTGGAAGGAACACGGCGTAACGCCGGAGGACAAGTTGATTGGCTTTAACATCGGCAGTGCGGTGGTTACAAAACGCTGGGCGCCGGAACGTTTTGCCGAAGTGGCCGACCATTTTGCAAACAGCGGCTACAAGGTTGTGTACTTTGGCGGCGCGATGGACGAAGATATGGTGCAGGACGCCGTCAGCCACATGAAAACAACGCCGGTTATCGCAACGGGCGCGTTTGGCATCGGTGGCTTAGCCGCAGCTATGCGCAGGTGCAGCCTGATTATCACTAACGACAGCGGACCTATGCACGTTGCCATCAGCCAGAAGGTGCCCATTGTAGCCATGTACGGGCCGAGCAATCCAAAACTTTATGGCCCTTACACCAAAGATGCTGTTATTGTAACTGCCCAGCCGCCGTGCCTTGGCTGTGCTGGCGGCATGAAGCATAAATGCGACGATATGCAGTGCATGACGCGCCTTACTGTAGCACAGGTTATCGAAGCGGCAGAGAAAATGTTGGAAAATAAAAAATAAGAGGCGTAAAAATGCAGCGTTTCCAAATTTTTTGGCATAATTTACAGCAAGACTTAAAAATATTTTTATACTTCATAATCCTGTTCAGCGTGTTCAGGCTGGCTTTTCTGGGTATTTTCCATACCTATCTTGCCTCCTGCCCCTGGCAGGATATTTTTCTGTGCCTGTGGTACGGCTTCCGTTTAAGCCTTAAAACGGCAGGCATGATTGCGCTTATTGGTTTTGCGTTTACAACTCTCCCACAGCTTGCGCTGATGAAATGGCCGTCGGAGCCGATACGCAAAGTATGGGGCGCAGCGGCAGTTTTGGTGTTTACCATAGCCTTTTTTGCGCGCATACCGTACTTTGAAATTTTCAATTCCGGTTTTAACATTATGCTGATTAACGGCGCGCATGACGATTGGGGCGCGATTGTAGACACCGCCGTCAACGAATACGGGCTGTTATGGCGTTTGCCTTTGGCAATACTTACGGCAGGCGTATTGGCATGGCTGCTGTTTAAGCTGCTGAAAATAAAAACGCGCCCGGCGCAGATAGCAGGACGCAAAAAGCTTTGGATTGCAGTTGCAAGGGTAGTAATTGTACTGCCAATCTTTTTTGTGTTTGTACGTTTCGGGGGGGCATTTGACTTTGCCCATTCCATTAACTGGGAAAGTGCCGAGCGTTTAAAATCAGCTTTTTTAAACGAGAATATTCTTGATGACGGGCAGGCTTTTTACCGTGTTTATCAAATTTATAAAGAACAGAAAAAGCTGACCAATGTTAATATCTCACCGGAAGAAATCCGCAAAGATATCGCCGTTTTGGGCGGTAATACGCAGGCGGCAACGATTGAAGAAGCCTTTAAACGGCAGGTAAGTGTGCCCAAACTTGTCCAACAGCCGGATAATGTTATTGTAATTTTGGGTGAAAGTTATGCCCTGTGGCCGCTGCTGCCCAAGTATCAGGCAATGGGGCTGGCAGATGAAGCGCTGCGTATGGCGAACAGCGGCAACAGTTGCCAAACGTCACTGATGCTGGCACACGGCAGTGGCACAATGCCTGCGGTTAACGGCTTTGTAACCGGCCTTGCTGAAGCAGGCTTAACAGAAGAAACCGTGCCGGAGAGCTATAAAACAAAGTACGGCATCGGCATTGGGCAGATTATGAAAGATGCCGGTTATACAACGGTGTTCTGGTACGGCGGCATGCCTTCGTGGCGCAATATTAAAAACTATGTGCTGGCGCAAAATTTTGACGAATGTTACTGTGCGAGCGATTTTCATTACGAAGGCGGCAATGCCTGGGGCTGCCCGGATAAAACGCTGTTTAGCAGGGTGTATGACTATATTGACAGCCATCCTAACCAAAAGACTTTCCACATTATTTTAACAACCAGCAACCATCCGCCTTATACTATTGACGTTGCTGCGGAAGGGTTTGATAAAAATAAAGTGCTGCAAAATCTGCCGGACGATATCAGCAGCGACAGCGAAACAATTAACGAGCTGGGTCACATCTGGTATGCCGATATGGTGATGGGCCGCTTTGTGCGCCAAACTGAAAAATTAAAGCCGGATACTCTGTTTGTGGTAACCGGCGACCATGCAGAGCGCTTTACCTTCAGCAAAGATGTGGACGATAAAACATATTCGGCCATTCCCTGCATAATTTACGGGCAGGGCGTGCAGAAAAACTGGCTGCCTGCAAAGGCAACAGGCTGTGCCATGCAGATTGCGCCGACGCTGGCAGAAATTATTGGCAACCCTGATATGCAGTACAGCAGCGTATTGCCAAGCCTGTTTGTTAATGACAAACCTGTTTTTAACCACCGCTTCTACGCATGGGACGATAAAATCTCCGACCTTAACTCCAAAACGCCGGATGACATCAAAAACCGAGCCGACGCAGCAAAGAAAATAACGGCGTGGAGAGTAATTAGAGGCAATGACATAAGGTAAAATGTGGTATAATGAAAATATAAAATTATTTTGCAGAGGATTTTATGTCAACTTTATCAATAGTTATACTTACTAAAAATGAAGAAAAAAACATAACAGATGTTATTAATAATGTCAAAACATTAGCTGATGAAATACTTGTAGTCGATTCAGGCAGCACTGATAAAACTGTTGAATTAGCAAAAAAATGTGGTGCTAAAGTTATTTATCGTGCTTGGGATAATGATTTTTCAGCGCAGCGCAATTTTGCAATTGATAATGTTCAAACAGAATGGCTATTATTTTTGGATGCAGACGAAAGAATAGATGCTTTGCTGGCAGAGCAGATAAAAAAAGCTGTTGCTGATAAAACATTAAAGCAATATTCAATGTTGCGCCGTATACATGCCTTCGGTTTTGAATATAAACATGGTATTTTTAAACCGGATGAAGTTATAAGGCTATTTCCGACCCAAAAAGTGCATTATGAAAATAAAGTGCATGAGCGTCCCATATGTGATTTACACAAAGAAAAGTTAAATGGATATATTGAACATTATACTTATAATAACTGGCAGAGCTGGTGGGATAAAGCCGGACACTATACAACTATATGGGCAGAAGATGCTTATAACCATGGTAAAAGAACAAATATAGGCAGTGCGTTTTTTCACGCTTTTTATGGATTTTTACGGGCGTATATTATACAATTAGGCTTTTTAGATGGTTGGAGCGGTTTATATTCAAGTGCATTTCACGCATGTTATATTTTATTGAAGTATTGCAAATTATATGAATTACAAACTAAAAATAATTAAAGGTGAAAGATGACAGTTATTAGATTATTATCAAAACATATAATGCGACTAAAAAACAGTTTGTACAGACGGTTAAAAATATTTTTACTAAAATGTCAGTATGGAACTAAATTTAAAGCTAAAAAATTTCATTTTAGAACAGGTTTTCATATTTTTATTGAAGATGCCGGTAATGTCCAAATAGGTAATGGTTGTTTTTTTAATAATTATTGTTCAATAACAGCAAGAAAATCTGTGATCATTGGTAATAATTGTATTTTTGGAGAGAATGTAAAGATTTATGATCATAATCATAAGTATAAATCTTTATCAATACCTATATGCAAGCAGGGATTTTCTGCTGAAGAAATAAGAATAGAAGATAATTGTTGGATTGCAAGTAATGTTATAATATTAAAAGGAGTGCATATAGGAGCAAATAGCGTTGTTGGGGCAGGTGTAATTGTTTATAAAAATATTCCTGAAAATTCTGTTGTTATAGCTAAACAAAATATTGTTTCTTACAATAGAAATTATGAATAAACATTACTATGACATGTGCTTTGCAATTTGTTTAATTAAAGTAAGTAATTCATAATTTTCTTTAACTGTAAGATACCCCTGATTAGCAATTTTATTGCGCAAAGTTTCATTTTTTAAATAAAAATCAATTTTTTCTACAAGGTCGTCAACTGTTTTAAATTCTACTAAATCTGTTCCAGATTTCAGTAAAGTTTTATCAATATGTCCTTCGTCTATAATTTCAAATGCTTTACATCCTAACAATTCAAAAGTCCTAGGATTAGGACCGGTATGCATTCCTGCGTGTGTAGCTACGTGAATATTAAGGCAAATTTTACTATTATTGTATAAATCAACAAGTTCTTTACCCAATATCGGGCGATTTGTTATATATTTCATTAAATGTGGATATTTGTAATTATACTTTAAACGTCTAACTAAAAGTTTTGGTAAAAGCCAAATGCTTGGAATATGAAAAAGCTGAATGCTGGTAAATACTGTAAACTTTAAGTTGTTTTCGTAAACATATTTTGCTACAGATTCGAGAATATCTAATCTATGCTTATCTAAACGTCCAACAAAGCATAAATCATAAAATTTATTGATACTATCATTTGGTTTATAAATTTCATTATCAGAACCTAATGGAAGAAATTTTACAAATTTATGTGGTTTAAATTCAATGCTGGCATCAGAAGGTTCGTAAGAAAAAATTTCGTCATAATAATGCATGTGTTCTAAAGCTTTATCACACCATCTTATAGAGTCAATACAATACATAAAAATTGGTAATTTATATGTATTGCAGTATTGAAGAAATTCTTCGTTCATACGGCTGTTATTTAAAACAAAAACATAATCTGGATTAAATTTTTTAGCAGCTTCTATATAAGCTATATTCTGACGATGGAAAAAATCTGTTAAAAAATTTTTACGTGATATTCTTTTTTGAATACGGTTTTGGTCTTTAAATTTAATATATTCCGGTTCTGAAATATTAAAACCTAATTTTTCAAAGCATTTTTTTATAGAATCAGAATATAATAGTACGCTTGGTGTACCGATATATAATATTTTTTTGGACATTTGTAGTTTACCTCTTCATGAAATTTATATATATTAACAATATCATAAAATCATAAATTTGAAAAGGAGAGATAAAATGAAAGGCATAATTTTGGCAGGCGGTAGCGGGACTCGTCTTTATCCGCTGACTATGGTAACGAGTAAACAACTTTTACCAATCTACAACAAACCAATGATTTTCTATCCTTTATCTACTTTGATGTTAGCTGGCATCAGAGAAATTTTAATAATTTCAACGCCTCATGATTTACCGAATTTTGAAAAATTATTGGGCAACGGTGAAAGATATGGCATTAAATTAAGTTATAAAGTACAGCCGTCTCCTGATGGTTTGGCACAGGCGTTTATTTTAGGTGAAGAATTTGTTGGTAATGATAGCTGCGCATTAATTTTAGGTGATAATATTTTTTACGGTGCCGGTTTAAGCAAACATTTAAAACAAGCTGCCAATAATAAAGAAGGTGCAACTGTTTTTGGTTATTATGTAGATGACCCGGAACGTTTTGGCGTTGTTGAATTTGATGCAGCAGGCAAAGCTGTATCAATAGAAGAAAAACCAGCCGTGCCAAAAAGCAATTATGCTGTTACCGGTTTATATTTTTACGATAATAACGTATGTAAATACGCCAAAACACTTAAACCTTCTGCACGCGGAGAACTGGAAATTACCGATTTAAACAAAATCTATCTTGAAAATGATAAATTAAATGTTATCACGCTGGGGCGTGGTTATGCCTGGCTTGATACGGGAACGGTGGATAGCTTAAATGAAGCAGCTGAATTTGTAAAAGCAGTGGAAACAAGAACCGGTATACTGATTGCCGTACTTGAAGAAATTGCCTATAACAACGGCTGGATAACAAAAAAGCAGCTTTTGGAAAGTGCAGAAAAATACGGAAAAGCGCCTTATGGGCAATACCTAAAAAAAGTAGCAGAAGGCAAAATAAAATATTAAGAAGGTAGCGCAGAATGAAAATAACCAAAACAAAACTTGAAGGTGTAGTAATAATAGAGCCTGATGTATTTGGCGATAACCGTGGCTTTTTTATGGAAAGCTGGAATAAAAAGAAAATGGTTGAAGCAGGTTTAGATTATGACTTTGTGCAGGATAATCATTCTAAAAGCACGGTAAAAGGTACATTACGTGGCATACATTTCCAAAAAGGTAATAAAGCGCAGGCTAAACTGGTGCGCTGCGTAAAAGGAGCGGTACTTGATGTAGCAGTAGATTTGCGAAGAAACAGCCCTACTTTTAAACAGTGGGTTGGTGTGGAACTGAGCGAAGAAAATAAAAAACAGCTCTTAATACCACGCGGTTTTGGGCACGGTTTTGTAACATTAACAGACGATGTAGAATTTTTATATAAAGCAGATAACTATTATGCTCCGGAAGCTGATGCCGGTATACGTTGGAATGATCCTGAAATCGGCGTTGAATGGGGCATAGAAAATCCTATTTTATCAGATAAAGATAAAAATAATCCGTTTTTAAAAAATGCAGAAATTTTTGAATGAGGAATTAAAATGCGAAAAAGAATTCTAACAATGTTTTGGTATGATGATGCAGGAGAAGTACATTTGTATAAAGATGTTGGCGGTATACCCTATGCATTATCAAAATATTGTGGCTGGCAGGCGACATTTGCTTATAATGATGCAAATGGAGTAATACATAATGCAGATTATGAAAAATATGTTAAGCTTGACCGGATTAGATTTTCTAAAATATTAGAAAGATTGAAATTACGTTATATTAAATATTTTCAGGTTATAAAGTATGTTTATTTTAATGCACCTAATTATGACGTAATTAATTTTTATCATTGTCATAAATTTATTAATTTTTTATGTTGGCTGGCTAAAAAGCGGAATCCTGAAATTATAACTTATGTTAAATTAGATATGGGGAAGGCTGGCTTTGAAAAAGAGACAGAAAGACAAAAGTGTTGTGGGGGGGGTAAAGGCTTGGCGCAATACAGATTTATTTACGGTTGAAACGAAAAAGTATGTTGATACATTGAATTCCTTAAATAAATTTAATAATAAAGTGAAATATTTACCCAATGGATTTTTTTCAGATCTGGTAAATATAGATTTAAGTAGAATAAAAAAAGAAAAAATTATTTTAACAGTTGGTAGATTAGGAACATATCAAAAAAATACCGAATTATTAATTGAAGCACTTATAAGTATTGAAGATAGTTTAGATGATTGGAAAATTTATTTGGTTGGGCCAATGACTGATGAATTTAAAATTTGGTTAAACAAAAAATTAATCAACCATCAATTTTTAAAAGAGAAGATTGTAGTTACTGGAAATATTACCGACAAGGCTGAATTATATAAAATATATGCAAAAGCAAGTATTTTTGTATTACCGTCAAGGTACGAATCTTGGGGGTTAGTATTGACTGAAGCTATACATTTTTCTGCTTATTCAATAGTAACAAAATGTTGTGATGCTTTTGAAGAAATTATGATAGAAAATAATAAATTATTTGGAACAATCTTAAAGAGAGAAGAAAATTTTGCTTGTATATTAAAAATTGTAATTAATGATATCGAAAATTATAAAAAGATAGCTAAGCAAGCAGCAAAAAGCGTTGATAGTAGATTTAATTGGGATGTTGTTGCAAAAAAATTAGAGAAATATTTGAAGGTGGATGAATTATAATGAGCGTTGATTTTAAAGATGTATTAATATTAACATCAAAAAATAGTTCTTTAGTTGGAAAAACTTTAATGGGATATGGTGTAAAAGTAGAATCTATTTGGAAAAATGATCATTATTCTTCTAGGAAATTTAAATTACTATCAATGATAGGGCAAGAGCATTTATTGTTTGGTTTTAAAAAAGAAGATATATTAGAACATAATAAAATTATAATTTCAGAAAATAATAGAATGGGTGATATTGTAAAATTTATAAGAAAATATAATGAGCACTGCGATATAAAAATTTATTTATGGACTCCTATAAATAAAAAATATAAAAAAGAAGTAGAGTTACTTAAAGATATGAACGTAGATATATATTCTTTTGATATGGAGGATTGTAAAAGATATAAATTATATTATAATCATCAACCTGTTTCTTATTTGAATAAAATAAAGAATATTACTGAAAAAATAGAGTATGATTGTTATTTTTGTGGTTCAGATAAAAATAGAATAGATGAAATAATAAGAATCAAAAATATGCTAATGAACGACAATATTACTTTTAAAATAAAGGTACTTATTGGTAAAAAGAATTTAAATGTGAATTTAAAAGATATAGATTTATTGCATAAAGAAATTTCATATGATGAAATTTTGAATGAAACTAAAAAAGCCAAATGTATATTAGAAATAATACAAGAAGGACAATCTGGATGGACATTACGTACTATGGAGGCTTTGTTTTTAGATAAAAAATTAATAACTAATAATAAAAATATCAAGAATTTTGATTTTTATAATCCTAGTAATATTTTTGTTTTAGATAACAATTATGAAGAAATAAAAACATTTTTAAATATACCTTACATAAATGTTTCTGAAGAAATAAAACAAAGATATTCATTTGAAAGTTGGATTGAAAACTTTTTTAAATGAAATGTATGGAGGATAGACCATGAAACTCATCATCACCGGCGGGGCCGGGTTTATTGGCAGTAATTTTATATATTATGAGCTTAAGCAGCATCCGGAGGACGAATTTATTTGTCTGGATAAGCTGACGTATGCGGGCAATTTAAGCAGCTTGAAGGGTGCAATGCAGCATACTAATTTTAAGTTTGTAAAAGGCGATATTGCTGACCGCGATTTTGTTTACAGCTTGTTTGAAGCAGAAAAGCCTGACGTTGTGGTAAACTTTGCGGCGGAGAGCCATGTTGACCGCAGCATTTTAGAGCCGGAGCTGTTTTTAAAAACAAATGTTATCGGCACTGGTGTGCTGATGGACGTCTGCCGCAAGTATGGCATCAAGCGTTATCATCAGGTAAGTACGGACGAGGTTTACGGCGATTTGCCGCTGGACAGGACGGATTTGTTCTTTACGGAAACCACTCCGCTGCATACTTCCAGCCCGTATTCTGCTTCTAAAGCCAGCGCAGATTTACTGGTGTTAGCATACCACCGTACTTACGGTTTGCCGGTTACGATTTCCCGCTGCAGCAACAACTATGGTCCGTATCACTTCCCGGAAAAGCTGATTCCGTTGATGATTATCAATGCTTTGCATGATAAAGCGCTGCCTGTATATGGCGACGGCGCTAATGTGCGTGACTGGCTGTATGTAGAAGACCATTGCAGCGCGATTGATTTAATTATCCGCCATGGGCGTGAGGGTGAAGTTTACAACGTAGGCGGGCACAACGAAAAGAGTAATTTGGACGTTGTGAAGATTATTTTAAAAGCGCTGGGCAAGAGCGAAGATTTGATTACTTTTGTGAAAGACCGCCCGGGGCACGACAGGCGTTATGCCATTGACCCGACGAAGATACACAATGAGCTTGGCTGGCTTCCGCAGACGAAGTTTGAGGACGGCATAGCCAAAACGATTGAGTGGTATTTAGCTAATAAAGACTGGTGGCAGGAAATCATCAGCGGAGAATACCAGAATTATTACGAAAAAATGTATGGTGAAAGATAATGAAAGTTTTAGTTACCGGAGCAAATGGACAGCTTGGATATGATGTTGTAAAAGAATTGCAAATACAAAATATTGAATGTTGTGGAGCAACACGCAAAGATTTTGATATTGTAGATTTTGAAGCGACAGAAAAGTTTATAACTAATTATATGCCTGATGTGGCTATACATTGTGCAGCATATACTGCGGTAGATAAAGCTGAAGATGAGCAAGGATTATGTTATCTTGTTAATGCGTCAGCAACAGAAAATATAGCTCAAATTTGCAAAAAAATTGATGCAAAAATGGTATATATAAGCACAGACTATGTTTTTGATGGAACCAAAGACGGTTTTTATGAAGTTGATGACAAGCCAAAGCCCGTAAATGTTTATGGTAGAACCAAATTATTGGGAGAACAGGCGGTACAAAAAATACTAAACAAATATTTTATTATACGCATATCCTGGGTTTTTGGTGAGCATGGCAATAATTTTGTTAAAACAATGCTTAAACTAGGAAAAGAGCGCAAAGAACTAAATGTTGTTGCTGACCAGTATGGCAGCCCGACATATACGGCAGATTTAGCACCGCTATTGATAGAAATGATAAAGACCGACAAGTATGGTGTTTATCATGCAACAAATGAAGGCGTATGTAGCTGGGCGGAATTTGCAGAAGAAATATTTAAACTCGCCGGAATGAATGTTAAAGTTAATCATATAACTACGGCTGAATATCCTACTAAAGCTAAAAGGCCATTAAATAGCAGATTGAGCAAAGTAAAAATTAAAAACAATTTTTATAGTTTATCTCCTTGGAAAGTGGCATTAGAAAAATATAAAAAATGAAATAGTAATTTCTTTGTTTATTTTATAAGTAAGTACTTTAGTATAAAAAAATAAGCGTTTAGATAGCATAGCATAGCATAGCTATACTGATGAGATTAAATTACAAGTTAACAGATCTGAGTATAAATTAAAAATAATATTAATTATTTGAGAAAAAGTAACTCTCGTTTCTATTATAGCTAGCAGATGATTATGCTTCTAAATATTTAAATGTTAATTATATGTTTTATCTAATTAAATATCTAATTAAAAAGCTGTATTCAAAAAGTAAAAAAATTTTTGAATACAGCTTTTATGTTAATTATGCCGATTTTAGCTTATTGAAGTATAAGGACACTTAAAAACTCTTAGTAATATTAACCTCATATCATATAATGTTCTCATAAGGGATCTATTATCATCACATAATAAATGTAATGAGTCTTTATCTTTAACCGTGATGCATTCCATATATCTACGTGCTCTAAGTTGTATTAAATCATCGCTAGTAATACTATCTTCAGATTCTGGGTTTTCGTTTCCATTTTTTATCAAGTTATTTAGAATTTCTTCATATTTTTCTTCTTTAATTTGTTTACTCATTTTTCTTTCGTGGAATAATGCGATATTAGTTTCATAGTTTGGTAGTCTTTGAAATGTATCGGATTTATGTAATTGATCTCTTATTTCGTCCATATTATTTGAAATAATTTTAACTTCGCTATTACTAACATATTCTAATTCTGAATGATTAAGAAGTTTATTGCTAAAAAATTTAATAATTTTAGGTTCAGTATCTTTTAATGGATTTGTTAATATATTTTGCAATGATGCCCAAAAAAAATTATCAGTAAAACATATATATTCGTTTGACGATTCTTTTGATTTAACTATTTGCTCTAATTTATTTTTATTTGGGAAAAAAGCATTATTTTTTTGCATCCAATTGACGATTTGTTCTGCCATCCATTCGGTTATGACTATATGTTTATTGAAAACAACTTGTGAATATGAAAAAAACTTATTAATTAAATATTGATCTGCAGCCGCAATACCTTTTGAATTTATACATAAAATTTGTTTCCCGTTATATTCTCCAATTTCCATGCAACCGATTAGTTGATCTAATTCAAAAGCTCCAAAACTAGTACCTGAAAACATTGCATCACGCATTAAATAGTCAATTCCATCAGCATCAAGCTCAGAATGCAATATTTGAACCAATAACGGATTAGTATCTAATCGCTCAATATTACCAGTTATCATATCAGCGATTATATCGGGAGCTTTATCGCCACATTCATCAATAATAATATTTTTAATTTCTTCATTATTGCACACTATATGTGCACCAATTTTTTCGTGATGACACCCCATTGACTGTTCCATGTATTGACTATTTTCAGAGTTCCCCAAAGATTCTATTTGATTTATAACTTTTTGATTTATTTGTTTACAAAAAGATTCATCAGGAAAACTTTCTAAATTTTTTTTATAAGGAAACTCACATACATGTGACAAGGGATAGTGTCCTATATCATGTAATAGAGCTGCTAATCGTACTATTTTACGTTCTTTAATATTTAAGCCTAATTGTATAGCAATTTTATCAGCTATGTACATAACTCCTAATGAGTGGATATAACGTGTGTGTTCAGAACCAGGAAAAACCCAATTGACAATACTTAATTGTTTAATGCTTTGCAAACGTTTAAATAATAAAGTATTAATTATTTTTTCTTCTGAATTAGTATAATAAATAAAACCATGGACATTATCAAGAATTCGTCCAACAAATTTTATTGCATTTTCATCCATTTATAATCTCCTTGTTTATATAGATAAATTAATCAAGGTTTGCAATGCATGTTTGTTATCATCATCATTATTTAAATGTGGCTTTCTTTCTTTTAATTCTTTAAGAATTATTTTATCACTTGATGATGATGGTAATAAATTTTCTTTTATATATAATATAGAACCTAAACATTCTATCCATTTATCAATATTATAATTAATAGTTTTTTCAAAAATAGCATTTTTGAGGAGGGTTATTTCTTTTTCAGCATCATAAGAAAATGCTATATTAATATTGTCAGTATTTTTTATGTTTAAAATATCGTTTTGTAAAGTTTGAGAATATGGACCATGCTTGTACCACATAAATTTATAATCGCCAACTGATATTCCCATATTTTGCAGTATATAAATAGTTTTTTGCATTTTTAATCTATCTGTAAATATATTCGGTTGAAATTCTTTATCAAAAATACTTTTGAATACAGGCTTCAAAAAATAATTAGTCATTTAATTAACTCCTTTCGATTATAAGTTCTAAATAATTCTGTATGTTATAGTATAGCATACTTCTATTAAATATTACATATAAGTCTATAAATTTATTAGTAGACTTTAAGAATATTTTTGTTATCATCTTTTATCCAAAGCTCGCCGAGATTTGTTTTTAGCATTTCTTTTGTATATTTATATTTTGAAGATGCTATACTGTTTGTTTCATCATAATGATTAGATTTTATATTTAATATTCCGCAAATAAATTCATAAATAAGATCATTAGTAAAATATTTATTACTGTTATTGCAAATATCTGTATAAATTTCAGAATTTTTAGCAATATATTCATCGGATAAATATAAGAACATTGGTATACGTACAGTACCGAATCCAGCAAAATTTGGTGAACGGCGTTTATCAGGTATTGTAGCATGGTCGGAAAAATATAAGAGTGCTTGTAAGTTCAAATTAGTTTTGGCATATTCAGTTATCGTCTGCAAAACATAGTCAGTGTAGGCAATGGAATCAAGATAGTTTGGAATCAGATCGTAATTATTGGGCTTACTAAATTTGGCAAAATTTTGAGGATAGCGATTAATAAAATTGAAATGATTGCCCATCAAGTGTAATACTATAAAATTATTTTCATCAGGATTTACGGTTTTGATATAGTCCAGCAAAGTTTCATCATATTGCGGTTTGTTTAGATTTTGTTTTGTCCATTCAGCTTTGTCGGCAGTGTTGGCAACTAAAGTAATTGCAGTTTCAGCACTGCCAATGTGTCCCTGGTTGCTAAACCAATAAGTTTTATAACCTGCTTTTTTAGTAATATCTATAATTGAGCAAGATTCATAAAATTTTTTATCGTTATATTGGTTAACTTCTGTTAAAACTCGTTCCAATGCGGGCACTGTTTGGTCTTTGCACGCATAAGAATTAGGAAATAAAACAAAATTTTTAGTCAGGCTCATTTCTTTCAGCCACGGGGTAGTGTTATATTGGTAATCGGTAAAAGCGCTCATATAGTCACGTGATTCTGATTCACCAATAATCATAATAATCGTAGATGGTTTATCAAAATTCGGTTTGTTGGGTGTTACTTTTAAGTTTTTTAAGCGTGTTTCAAGATTTGAAGCATATAAGTGAGTTTCTTTGATATATTTATTAACATCTAAAAATAATTCAATGATACCTGTACGGATAAACACGCCCTTTTTAGTGTTCCATAAATAATGAGTTAAGAAAAGTGTTGTTGCGATTATAATATAAATACTATAATTATAAATATTGGATATTTCTGGTAATGTTGTTTGATTTCCATAATTTATTACACTGAATACAGTAATCAGAATAACAGGAATAATAATTTGAATTATAAAAGGAAGGGATTTATAAAATTCTATAGCTTCGTTATGGTCAGTTTCTCGCATAAGCATAATGGAACTATCTGTTACGCAAGTTTTGTAGACTGCGTAATAAAGAATTTGAATAATAGGAATTAATATAATTATAAATTCAATACAGGAAATTATAAAAAGAGATATTACTGGCCAAAAATTAAAATATTGTACTAAAAGTTTTAAAGAAACGAGCCAGCTAATAATATAAAGCCCAAAAACCGTATCTAAATGAAAACCGAAATCAGATGAAGTTTTATGATAAGTTAAATAGTAAAATAACGGGTAAATAGTAATCCACGCCAGACCAGTAATAAAACTTGTTAAAAATAACGGAGATGTTAAAGAAACATTTGCTAAAGCAACAGGTAAAACTGCTAAAATTGCACATGGTAAAAAACGGCGCAGTTGCAAATATTCAGCTTTGTGCCCCAAACCATGTGATACAGATACATAATAAATGTAAGGAAGAACATATAAAGCAACCATTAAAATAAGATATTTATTTTCCATTTTTTCTCCTCTGTAAAAGAATTAAAATACAGGCAGTATCAGCGATATCATTAGTTATATTAGTATTATAATTTCTTTTGAGAAATAAGTAAAGTTACTGCATTTAAGATGTAAGTATGATAAAATAATAATAATTATACCTAATGATTAAGGATGATTTTATGAGCAACCAAATCAACATAGTTTTTGCTTCTGATGACAATTATGCTCAGCATATTGCTGTTGTTATAGCTTCAATTATGGCTAAAACAAAAGAAGAAGTTTGTTTTTATGTTATAAATGACAATATATCAAAAAATAAAATAGAGAAATTAAGAGATACCGCAGTCGCTTTTAAAGCTCAAATAGAGTTTATTAGTGTGCCTGAAGCTAAGTTTAGTAATGTTTATTTAAGTGGGCATGTAAGCAAAGCTGCATATTTCAGATTGGCATTGGCTGATATTTTACCAAATGATATTGAAAAGGTTATTTATCTGGATGTCGATTTACTTGTGTTTGATGATATAAATAAATTATGGCAGATTGATTTGGAAAATCTTCCTTTAGCAGCGGTTCCTGATTATGGAATTATGGCATCAGGAAGATTATGTAAGCAAAAAAACAAAGTTATCGGTTTGCCTGTTGGAGAAAAGTATTTTAATTCCGGTGTTTTAGTTGTAAATTTAAAAGAGTGGCGAAAAGAAGATTATACAAAACAAATTTTAGAAATTATAAATAGCAATCATTTTCCGCACCATGACCAGGACGTGCTTAACAAGCTTTTTATGCATAAATGGAAAGAGTTAGAATTACGCTGGAACGTAATTCCACCGATATATTATTTGTTTAACAAAGTTGTGTTCAATAAAAAATTGCGTAATAGCGCACTAAAAGCAAAATCGGACATTGCTATTTTACATTATGCAGGAAGCTATAAACCGTGGCAATTTAAAATGTATAATGGATTTAATGATAAGTATTATTATTTTTTAGCTTTGACTGCTTTTAAGAACGAAAAAATGCCACAGCCTGCTGAAAATATGAGAGGTAAATCGATTCTTAGACAATTATTGAGATTAAGAAAAGCTGATTTTTTATCTAAAATATTAAAAGTTTAATGGAGCAATAATTTTAAGGAGAGATTTATTTGTTAAATTCGTTGATGTCAATATTTGCTGTAGTATTTATTTTTGGCTCTTTTATCTCAATTGCTTTGGGTAATATTTTTTTAGGTATTTTAACACTTTGTTTTTTTATTAACCTTTATCACAAACAAGTAAAATTTAATTATGATTACAAAGGATATTTTACATCTATTGGTTTGTTTGTTATTGCAATGCTTATATCTGCTTTGTTTAGCGGAGACATTATATATGGTTTAAAGCGGTGGGCAGATATGTGGATTTGGCGTTTTATGCCATTTGTTGTTGTAATATTTTTGCTCAATAATTACTTTGATGCAAAAAAAGTGATGTTGACCAGTTTTACAGGTATTACGATTACTTCTGTATATGCTGTTTATCAGGGATTATCAGGCATGAGCAGAGCTAATGGTTTTTATGGACATCCAATGACTTCAGGTGGGTGGTTGTGTATTTTTTTACCGCTGCTTTTAATTGAATTTTTTGAAAGAAAGCTATTGGGTAAATATTATTGGTTGGCTGGATTAGCTTTTTGTATTTGCAGTGCCGGGCTTGTTTTTAATGCTACGCGTGGAGCATGGTTAGCAGTTACTATAGTTTGTGCAGTATTGTTACTTTATTATATGTTTAAAAGCAAACGTAATTTAGCTGTGAGCATTATTTTTATTGCATTAATTAGTACAGTTTTGGTGAATAATCCTAAATTCATGCATCGTTTGGATACTATTGATGATTTTAATAAGTATCAGTCCAATACCGAACGTATACTTATCTGGCAAAGTGCATGGAATATGTTTAAAGACCATCCGTTTTTGGGTGTTGGTTTAGGGCAATATACAGAAAATTATCAGCAAAAATATATATCACCGCAAGCGAAAGAACCTTATATAACACATGCGCACAATAATTTTATGCAAATGCTGGCAGAAAATGGTATTGTTGGTTTTGCGGGTTTTGTGATTATGTTTGGTTATATTATTTTTAAAAATTTAATTGCTTGGGTTAGAACAAGAAATGTTTATGCGTTAATGATTGTATCGGCAACGGTTTGTTTGTTATTGCAAGGATTTACAGAATATAATGTCGGTAATTCTGCTGTAATAAAAATGTATTGGTTTGTTTTAGGATTATTGTTGGTATTGGATAGATTAAAAAAGGATGTGTGAGAAATTCTTAATATAGATATAGAAAGTTATTATAATTCTTATAGGAGTATGTATAGTATTGACTTGAAATTGGCTAAAATACATTTAGAAGCGAATAAGGAACGAAAAAAGTTGTTTATAAATGTTTTTACGGCAATTTTAATTGGTATAGCATCGGTAATTATTGGTATTGGTTCATTGATATATTCGTCTATGAATAATGTTGTAAACTTTAATATTTCATTAAATTTTATCGAAATTATGATGAATTTTGTTTATCTTATGATAATATGTGTTATTTTACTTATGGTTATGGTGTTATGGTCTATAAGCCAAGATGTTGCAAGAATACAGGTAATAGAGCATATTTTAGATTATCGTAAAGCTAAATTGCAATAAGGAATATCTAATAACATAATATAATCAGCAATTAAAATATTTTGGTATAATTATTATTAATAAATCGAATTACTTATGGTATAAAAACTTATGTCACCGAAACTTATTAAAATTATGCTTGCCGGGGTGCTGGCGGGGCATTTGTTAAAAGCAAACAGGATTCGTTCAACTGCGCGGTTCAGCCGGGCGGGTTGGGCTATGTTTTTTACAACGGCTAAGTTTTTCTGGCTGGTGTTTAAGTATGCGCGGCAGAGAGAGAAAGAACTGAAAGGAAAATTTTAAAGGACTAACCTATGCAGATTATAATTTCGCCGGCGAAGAAGATGCGCGTGGATAATGACGATATTGGCGCGGTGTCGCTGCCGGTGTTTTTGGCTAAAACCGAAGAACTGTTGGCTGCGCTGCGTGCGCTGGATTACAGGGCGCTGCAAAATTTGTGGCAGTGCAATGATGCTATTGCGGAGCTGAATTACAGCCGCCTGCAAAAGATGGATTTGCGCCGTAATTTGACGCCTGCCGTGTTCAGTTACGATGGTTTGCAGTATCAGCACCTTGCGCCGAATGTTCTGGACGAGGCAGCACTGGCGTATCTGGATAAACACTTAAAAATTTTGAGCGGATTTTATGGCATTTTAAAGGCGTTTGACGGTGTTGTGCCTTACCGTTTGGAGATGCAGGCGCGTCTGGCGTGCGGCGGCGCGAAAAATTTATACTCCTTTTGGGGCCGCAGTCTGTATGATGAACTGGTGAAAAACGACAGCGAGGTTTTGAATTTGGCCAGCAAGGAATACAGCAAGGCGGTTGAGCCGTATGTTACGGGCGGCGTGCGTTTTGTTACCTGCGTGTTCGGCAGTTTGCAAAACGGCAAAATTAAGGTTAAGGCGACGGAAGCCAAGATGGCGCGGGGCGAGATGGTGCGCCGCTGTGCGGAAAACAATGTGCAGCACATTGACGATGTTAAAAGCTTTACCGTTAATGGTTACAGCTTTAGCGAAGCATTATCGACGGAGACGGAGTTTGTGTTTTTAAAATAATCTTACAATAAAATATTAGCAAAGTTTAATCTGCCTGCGGCGTGTGCTGCGGGCTTTTTTATTATCCGCGCAAGCGGAAGGGTGTTTTATGTGCGGCATATTGGACTGCTGTTAGTTTAATTGTGTTATGCTTTTTGCTTTGCAGCGTAATGTACTGAAAATAAATTACAAAAATCTGCAAAATGTAAAGTTTGTTATACAAAATTTTCTTGACGGAATTGTGAATTTTTGATATTTTAATATTCATAATGTTACTTTAAAACATTAAAGTACAAGGTTTTGAAATGGTGTTTGCCGCTTTGGCGGATGCTGTTTTAGTAATTAAACGAGGAGGAATCAAAATGGGTATGAAGGAAAATGCGTTTGCGTATATTGATGCGCACCGCAGTGAGATGCTGAAAATGTGGGAAGAACTTGTCAGCATAGACAGCGGCTCTGACTATAAACCCGGTGTTGATAAGGTTGTTGCCAGAGTGGCGGACGTGCTGACGGCGATGGGCGGCAAAACGCGCATTGTTGAGCATGAGAGCGCCGGCAACGCCGTTGTTAGTGAGTTTTGCGACTGCGCCAGTAAGCCGTTTATAGTTTTAACGGGTCATCTGGATACGGTTTTCAGCAATCCGGAGGAAACCAAAGCCCGCCCCTTTACGATTAAGGACGGCCGCGCTTACGGGCCGGGCGCGCTGGACATGAAGGGCGGCGTTACGCTGGCAACTTTTGGTTTGCAGGCGCTTTTGGCGGAAGGCTTTGACAAGTACGCTTTTAAGGTTGTGCTGGCGGGCGATGAGGAAACCGGCCATAAGAGCAGCGACCTTGCGGAAACGATGATGGCTGAGTTTAAGGGCGCAACGGCTGCGTTTGACTTTGAAACCGGCTTTATGAATGACAATGTTGTTGTGGAGCGCAAGGGTTTTTACCGTTTCAGCCTTGAAACCTACGGGCGCAGCGTACACGCGGGCAACGAGCCGCAAAACGGGCGCAACGCGATTGTGGAGCTGGCGCATAAGGCGGTTGACCTTGACGCGCTGACCGATTGGGAAACCGGCACGACCATTAACGTGGGCACGATTGAAGGCGGCACGGTTGCCAATGCGGTGCCGGGCTACGCTAAAATGGTTGTGGACGTGCGCTACCTTGACCCGGCGGACTTTGAAAAGAAGAAAGCGCAGTTTAAGGAAGTTGCCGACAAGGTTTACATTAAAGATGTAACTACCAAAATGACTTCGCTGGCGGGGCTTGAGCCGATGGTTCGCCTTGACGGCAGCATGAAGCTGTTTGAGGTTTACAAATCTGTTTACGAAGAAAACGGCTTCGGCAATCCAGAACCGATTATGGTTGGCGGCGGCAGCGATGCTACCTATACCACCAAAGTCGGCGTACCGACAGTCTGCGCCGTGGGCGTAAAAGGCGGCTTAAACCATACGGTTGATGAATTTGCCGATGTGGAATCGCTGTTTATGCGTGCCAAAGTGTTCATCGGCACTGTTTTAAAATTATAATCAGGGGGGATTATTGTGGCAGAAAAAGATGTAGCTACCACTGTAGATGAAAAAGATTATGAGCATCATCTGACCTGGCGCGGCTGGCTGTCTTTCGTCGTTATCGCGCTGTCGTTCAGCGGCGTGTTGAAGGATATGGGCCCGCTCAGTGCATTTGACTTTACCGTGCTTGTCGGCAAGTTCGGCAAAATTTCCGATACCTTTACCTTTATCGGCAAGGGCGGCATCGGCGCAAGCGAAGGTTTTATGTTTGCGCTTACCCTTATGCCGACCGTTATTTTAGCGCTGGGCTTTGTGCGCGCGGTTGAATCGCAGGGCGCGCTGCTGGCTGCCGAACGTGTTATCCGTCCGTTCCTGCGCCCGCTGATGGGTTTGCCGGGTTACGTTGGGCTGGCACTTATCAGCAGTTTTACCACCACCGACGTCGGCGCCGTTATTACGCGCGACCTTGTGGAAGAAGGCAAAATTACCGACGATGAACGCACGATTTTCGTTGCTTATCAGTACGCGGCTTCCGGCACGCTGGCCAACACCATTAACTGCGGCGCGCCGCTGATGCCTATTTCGCTGCTGTCCTTCGGCATTATTTTTATGGTTGAAATAATCGTTAAAATTATAGGCGCCAACATTGTAAGGTTCTACCTGATGTTCAGGCGCAAAAAAGCTGGAGGTGCTGCATAATGGCTGAAGCTGCTGCTAAAAGAAAAACACTGCTTGAAGAATTTATGGCCGGCTGTAAAAAAGGCTTTTACATCGGCGTTGAAAATATCATGCCTGCTATGGTGCTGGCTTACGCTTTAATTTTGTTCTTAAACCTTACCGGTTTGATGGATTTAATCGCTACGGCGGTTGCGCCGGTAATGGCACTTTTCGGCCTGCCGGGCGGCGCAATTGTGGCTTTGATTTCTGCATTCTTTGCCAAAGCTGCCGGTGCTGCTACCGCTGCTTCGCTTTACGCTGAAGGCATCATCAACGCTGCGCAGGCAACCATTTTGTTCCCGGCGACGATTACCATGGGCACGCTGGTTGGGCATTTTGCACGCTGCGTATTAACTTCCGGCGCCAACCCGAAACACCATGCGCTGCTTTTGGCAATTCCCGTTATCGACGCTTTGCTGTCGATGATTATTGTAAGAATTATACTTAATTTTATGGGCATTTCCTGCTAACTGGAGGAGAACAATCTTGGATATGAAAGAAAAGGCTTTTGGCTATATTGATGAACATCGTGACGGCATGATGAAAATGTGGGAAGAACTTGTTATGATGGACAGCGGCTCCGGCAATAAGCCGGGCGTTGATGCCATTGTGGCAAAGGTTGCCGGCATTTTGGAAGGCATGGGCGGCAAAACCCGCATTATTGAACACGAAAATGCAGGCAATATGCTGGTAAGCGAGTTTGGCGACTGCAAAAATAAACCTTTTGTAATTTTTACAGGCCATCTGGATACCGTTTTTGACGACCCGGAAACCACCAAAAAACGCCCCTTTACCATTAAAGACGGCACTGCTTACGGCCCGGGCGCGCTGGATATGAAGGGCGGCGTAACTCTTGCCATTCATGCTTTGCAGGCCTTGCAGAGCATCGGTTTTGACAAATACGGCGTTAAGGTTATTTTGGCAGGCGACGAAGAAGTTGGGCACAAGCACAGCGATTTTGCCGGTAAGATGATGGAAGAAGCCAAAGGCGCGGCTTATGCCTTTAACTTTGAAACCGGTTTTATGGATGACAGCCTGGTGCTGGCGCGCAAAGGCGTGTACTGCTTTGCTATGGAAGCCTTCGGCCGCGGCGCGCATGTAGGCAATGCTCCGGAAGAAGGGCGCAGCGCCATTAAAGAACTGGCATACAAAATTCTGGATATTGAAGCATTAACCGACTGGAGCAAGGGGCTTAATTTAAACGTTGGTGTTATTGAAGGCGGCACTGTGCATAACTCCGCACCGGCGTATGCCAAAATGATTGTGGATATGCGCTTTACCGACCCGGCAATGCTGGAAGCAATGAAGGCCAAATTCCAGGAGATTAACGATAAAGTTTACGTTGACGGCGTAACCTGCAAAATGACGCCGGTATCTTTAATGCAGCCGATGGTGGAACTGGAAAGCAGCAAAGAATTGTTTGAGCTTGTTAAAAAAGTTTATGAAGAAGAAGGCTTTGGCAGCCCGAAAGCAATTATCGTTGGCGGCGGCAGCGATTCCGCCTATACAACCATGGTTGGTGTACCTACCGTGTGTGCTATGGGCGTTAAAGGCGGGCGCAACCATACGGTTGACGAGTTTGCCAATGTGGAATCGCTGTTTATGCGTGCCAAATTAATGTGTGCCGTAATGCTGGCACTGTAATTTGCGGTTGACAACGGCGGCGCAAAACTTTATACTTAATTTAACTGAACAGGGGAGCTTACAGATAGGCTGAGAGGAAGCTGTGCGCTTCGACCCTAAACCTGATTTGGATAATGCCAACGTAGGGAATGTTTGCAGATGACGGCAAGTGCCTTGTTGGTGCTTGCCGTTTCTTTATATCAGGCAGTTGCAATTTAATATGCCGTTAGAGTGAGCAAAGCTCATGAAGGGGTGCACCACCGCGGGTGCAGGCTTCTTCATGGGCTTTTTTAATTGCGGCGGAAAGGAGAAAAGATGCGCGTTAACGGAAAAAACATTGAACTTAAACGCGGTATGACGCTGGCGGAATTTTTGGCAGTGCATAACTACCGCGCAGAACTGGTGGCAGTGGAGCGCAACGGGCAGATTGTGCCGCGCACAGAATTTGGCGCAGCCGTTTTAAAAGACAGTGACGAACTGGAAATTGTAAGTTTTGTGGGAGGAGGTTAAAGCCGTGGCAGATGATTTTAAAAAGCAGCTTGCGCAAGTGCGTGTGGGTATTGCCGGGCTTGGCGGTTTGGGCTCGCACATAGCGGTGTTTTTGGCGCGTGCGGGCGTGCAGCACCTGCACCTTGTTGATTTTGACCGTGTGGACGAAAGCAATTTAAACCGCCAGCATTACTTTCTGCACGACATTGGCAGGCTGAAAACAGAAGCGCTGGCGGAACAGCTTTTGGCAATTAACCCGGCGCTTAAAATTAAAACGGAAAATATAAAACTTACGGAAACAAACGCCGCCGCTGTTTTTAAAGCTGACGGCATTATCTGCGAAGCGGTGGACAGCCCTGAAACCAAAGCCATGCTTGTAAACACGCTGCTTGCCGCTTATGCGGATAAAACGCTTATTGCGTGCAGCGGGCTGGCAGGCGCAGGGCGCAGCAACGCCATTAAAACGCGGCGCATAAGCAAAAACTTTTATTTGTGCGGCGACGGCGAAAACGGCATAGAAACCTGCGGGCGGCTTTCGGCACCGAGGGCAGCCCTATGTGCGGCGCATGCGGCAAACCTTGCTCTGGCGCTTATTTTAGGATTGGAGGAATAACAATGGAAGATGCACTTATTTTAGGCGGGCATAAATTTACCAGCCGCTTTATTTTGGGCAGCGGTAAATATTCTCTGGAGCTTATTAAGGCGGCAGTGGAAAATGCCGGTGCGGAAATTTTAACGCTGGCCCTGCGCCGCGTAAACGATGGCGGCATGGCGAATATTTTAGATTATATCCCCAAAGGCATTACGCTTTTGCCCAACACCAGCGGCGCACGCACCGCGCAGGAAGCTGTGCGCATTGCACGCCTGGCGCGCGAGGTATGCGGCAGTGATTTTGTAAAGATAGAAGTAATCCGCGACAGCAAATACCTGCTGCCCGATAATTACGAAACAATTAAGGCAACGGAAATTTTGGCGGCTGAAGGCTTTGTGGTAATGCCCTATATGTACCCCGATTTAAACGCCGCGCGCGACCTGGCAAATGCCGGTGCTGCCTGCGTAATGCCGCTTGGCGCGCCTATCGGCAGCAACATGGGGCTTGTAACAAAAGAGTTTATACAGATTTTAATTGATGAAATTGACCTGCCCGTTATCGTCGATGCCGGTATCGGCTCTCCTTCGCAGGCGTGCGAAGCAATGGAAATGGGCGCGGCAGCAGTAATGGCCAATACCGCCCTTGCCACCAGCGGCAATATTCCCGCCATGGCGGAAGCGTTTAAGCTGGCAATTAACGCCGGGCGCAAAGCCTACCTTGCCGGGCTTGGCGCAGTAACCGGGCGCGCGTCGGCAAGCAGTCCGCTGACAGGCTTTATAGGGGAGTGACGCAGATGAAGGAAAAACAAAACCTTGCGGCAGCTGTGCAGGACTGCATGGCCTACCTGCCGGGAATGGAAGTAATAGAATCGGATATTTTGCGCGAGGTGCAGTGCGCAGCAGACAGCGTGGATTTTAACGCTTTTACGGAGCGGGACATAAAGGCCGCGCTTATGCGCAAACACAAAACGGTGCAGGATTTTGCGGCGCTTCTTTCACCGGCGGCGCTGCCGTTTTTGGAAGAAATGGCGCAGCAGGCAAGGCAGCTTACATTCAAATGGTTCGGCGCGGCACGCAGCATTTTTACGCCGCTGTACCTTGCCAATTACTGCGAAAATTACTGCGTGTACTGCGGCTTTAACTGCCATAACAAAATTAACCGCTTAAAGCTGGACGAAGCTGGCATGGAGCGCGAAATGCAGGCCATAGCCGCCACCGGCCTGCGTGAAATTTTGCTGTTAACCGGTGAAAGCCGCAGCATGAGCGGCGTGGAATATATTGCTTCCGCCGTAAGGCTGGCGCGCAAATATTTTGCCGTTGTAGGGCTTGAGGTATACCCGCTGAACAGTGATGAATACGCGTACCTGCACGAATGCGGCGCGGATTATGTAACGGTGTTTCAGGAAACTTATGACGTTGCCGCTTACGCCAAACTGCATCTGGCGGGGCATAAGCGGGTGTTCCCTTACCGTTTTTACACGCAGGAGCGCGCGTTAAAAGGCGGCATGCGCGGCGTGGCGTTTGCACCGCTGATGGGGCTGAGCAGCTTTTGCCGCGATATTTTTGCCTGCGGTTTGCACGCATATTTGGTGCAGCGCAAATATCCGGCTGCGGAAATAAGCTTTTCGTGCCCGCGCCTGCGCCCGGTGGAAGGCAACGAACTGCCGCCCGAAGCCAACGGTACGGATTTGCGGCATTTAGTGCAGGCTGTGTGTGCTTACCGCCTGTTTATGCCGCAGGCAGGCATTACCGTTTCCAGCCGTGAAGGCGCCGGAGTGCGCGATAATCTTTTGCAGATTGCGGCAACAAAAATTTCCGCAGGCGTAAGCACGGGCATCGGCGCGCACAGCAAGCAGGAGCGCGAAGGCGACGAGCAGTTTGAAATTGACGATAACCGCAGCGTGGACGAGGTGTTTAACAGCATAAAAAAAGCCGGCTTACAGCCGGTGCTTACGGATGGCAGTTATGTATAAAAATTTTGTTTGCGTTACGGACAGAAAAATAAGCCGCGCGCCGTTTTTACAGCAGATCAAAACAATCTGCGTACTGCGCCCCAAAGCGCTTATTTTGCGCGAAAAGGATTTAACCGAAGCGGAATACACGCAGCTTGCGCGGAAGGTACAGGCAGTTTGCAAAAACTATGGCGTTAAATTTATTGTGCATACTTTCTGGCAGGCGGGGCTGGCGCTCGGCGCGGACGGAGCGCACCTGCCGCTGCCCGTATGCGCTGCAATGACAGCGGCAGAGCGTTTGCAGGCAGGGCGCTTTGGCGTTTCCGTACACAGTGCGGAAGAAGCAAGGGCGGCGCTTGCTTTGGGCGCGGCATATTTAACAGCCGGGCATATTTACGCAAGCAGCTGCAAACAGGGCGTGCCGCCGCGCGGCCAGGCGTTTTTAAAGGAAATCTGCACGCTGAGCCCGGTGCCTGTTTATGCCATTGGCGGCATCGGGCTTAATAAAGCGCAGCTTGAAGAAGTGCTGGCATGCGGCGCTGCGGGGGCATGCGTGCGCAGCGCGTTTATGCGGCTTTAAAACTTAACGGCCTTAACGCAGAACATGGGCACGGGAATATAAAAAATATCTTCGGCGGCGTAAATGCGGCTGCCTACCGTGGTATCCGTGCTGACGCTGCACAGTCCGGTGCTTTGCAGAAACTCTTCGTCCCACTGCGGGCGGTTATAGGCGCTGATGTCCAGCATATGGTAAATGTTATGGCATTCGTCCAAAAGCTCCGGCGCAATATCCGCATGGGCGTTTTTGGCAGGCAGCTTCTGGCTGTGGTGCGCGCGGGCATATTCGGCGTCGTAATTTAAAAGCAGGCCGCCCGGTTTAAGCACGCGCAGCCACTCGCAGTAGGCGGTTTCCGGGTGGGGCAGGTTCCACATTACGTTGCGGCTTATTACAACATCAAAACTTGCGTCCGCAAAGTCCAGCGCTTCCGCGTCCATAACCATAAATTCTGCATTGCTGCGTTCTGCAGCGGAAAGTGCCCTGGCGGCTTCAATCATTTCCGGGGTCAGGTCAATGCCGGTAACGCGGTGCTTCTGCCCCAGCAAAATGCAAAAAAAGCCTGCGCCGCAGCCAATGTCCAAAATTTTTAGCCTGCGGTTCTGCGGCAGGTGGCGCGTAATTTCCTGCTGCCATAAAAGCTGTTTTTCGCTGTGCAGCTCTGCCTTGCGCAGATTGGCAAAGCCTGTGCTGCGTTTTTGCCAGTAGCCGGTTATATATTCTTTTTCGTTTGTGCGGTGGATGATGCTTGCTGCGGAAATTTCACTCATAATAATGCTCCTTTAATCTATGCTTAAATCCTTGGTAATTTCGTAATAATCGCAGGGGTGTGCGGCAAAGCCCTGAACCGTGCTTTTCATTACCAGCGTCATTTTTAAATGGGCAATGTAGGCAAAGGCGCTGCCGTCAACCAGCTTCTGGCTGATGGCTGCCGCAAGCTCCGTGCGCTTTTCGGGACTGAACTTGCTGCCGAGCTGACCTACGAGGCTTTCGGTATCGGGGTTATAGTAATTGCCGCTGTTGTAGGCGCTTTCCTTCAGCACGTGGGTGGTAAAATAATACTGCGCGTCACCGGTGGGCACGGTAACAAATGCTTTGGCGTAAATATCCCACTCGCCGCGTCGCAGAAAGTCGGCATAACCGTCCGTCGGGTTAATTTCAAGGCGGATGCCCGTTTCTTTCAGCCAGCTTTGCGCGGCTTCTGCCAAAAGCGGCAGCTCCTGGCGGAAGCTGTAAGTAAGCCAGCGCAGGGTCAGCGGTTTGCCGTCTTTATCCACATAGCCGTCGCCGTCGGTATCCGTCCAGCCTGCTTTGGCAAGCAGCTGCCGTGCGCCTTGGGGGTTATATTCCGGCGCATGCACTTTAGCGCCGCCAAAAGGCAGGTTCGGCGGAAACGGCCCGGCTGCGGCAATGCCGTTGCCCATCAGCTGCACTCTGGCAAAAGTTTCCTTGTCGAGGCTCATAACAACGGCGCGCCTTACGCGTTCATCCTGCAGGGCAGGTGTGTTAAAATTAAAGGCTGCCAAAAACGTGCGCGAGGTATCGGTGCTGCTGGTTTTATAAGCTGCGCTGTTTTTAAAAAGCGGCAGCGAAGCATAGGGCAGGCCCTGCGCGGCGTCAATTTCGCCGTTTTGCAGCGCCAGCGCCAGCGTGTTGCCGTCGGTAATGCTGCTGACGATAATTCTGTCCGTTTTCGGCATGCCGCCGTAATAAGCGGGGTTTTTAACCAGCACAACTTCTTTCGGCGTCAGGCTTTCTACCATAAAAGGGCCTGTGCCGCTTATTTTGGTATCGTCGCCGGTGCCGCGGCTCATGTCAATAATACAGCCGTAGGGGTCGCACAGGTAGTTAATCAGCACCGGCACTTTGGCGGCCGAAGTAATGGTTACGGTCTGACCTTCGGCGGTAATGCCCGTTATTTTTAAATCAACCCTGGCGCGGTTGTGGCGGCTTATTAAATCCTCAAGGCAGGCTTTAACGGCTGCGCCTGTCATTTTGTTGCCGCTGGTAAAGTAAATATTGTCTTTTAAGGTAATTTTAACTGTGTTTTCGTTAATAAATTCGTACTTTTCGGCCAGCCACGGCTGAGGCTGCATGGCGTCGTCAAATTTAAAAAGCGTTTCGCCTACGCCGTAGCGGATGGCGCTCCAGCCCTGATAGGCCTCGTGCGGGTCCATACCGGCGTTTTCGTTGGCAATGCCGTAGGCAGGCGTGCCGTAGCGGAATACCTTTTCTCCGCCGGTGGCGGCGTTGTTGCCGCAGGCAGAGGTTAAAAGCGCGGCGGAAAGTACAAGCAAAGCTAAAAATTTCATACAATCACCCAAATAAAAAAGCCATGAAGAAACTGCCGCTTATCGAAGCGGTTACAGCCTTCATGGCTTTGGTTTATGTTTTAAAAGAATAATTTTAACAGCTGCTCCGGCAGCCGGGCGGTTGCTCCTGCAACCTGTAATTTATTATAAAACTTAAAGCGGACTCTATGTCAAGCCCTGCTGCTTAAAAAAGAAACAAATTTTACGTGCTTATCCATGTATTCGCCAATACTGCCTATAACCTTGCCCATGGTAAAGGCGGCAAGTATTGTGCCGAAGCCCAGCCCGTCCACGCGCCCCAGAAAGAAAAAGGTCATGGCGGCAGTAATGGCAAGGCAGATAACGTCAAAACCTATTTTAATGCGCGCATAGCTCCAGCCGGTAATGGCGGCAAGCTCGCGCGGAAAAAGGTCGGTTGGTATTATCGGCAGCTGGCAGCGGTTGGCAAGCGCCACGCCGAAGCAGATAACAATGTAGCTGATGATAAAATAAATAATATCAAACGTCAGGCTCTGCGGCAGCTGCTTAATCCACATCTCATGCACGTCAATCATGGCGCTGAAGGCCGAGCCGACAACGAAGCTGAACAGATATACCGGCACAAAGCGTTTGCTTAAAAGCATCAGGCTGAGTACCAGCGAAACCTGAAAAAACTCCGTCCATGCGCCGAGCGTTATAACCGGCAGTACATCGGCAAAGGCGTAAGGCACACTGGAAATTGCCGAAATGCCGGAACCGGAATGCAGCATTAAAACAACGCCCAGGCTGTTGATGATAATGACCAGAAGCAGCGACAGTTCGCCGCGGATGGTAAGTTTATTTTCCTGCATAAAAAATCCCCCTCAAAACAAAAATACATCATATAATTATAAAACTCTGCCTTGCTCAGCGCAAGAAGTGAATTGCCGGTCAGCAAAATTTTGCGGGAATTTAACACGGGATTTTATAAGTTATAACTGATAAACAACGCTGAAAATATAATTTTATCAGTTATAACTTACAAAATGCGTAAAACTATCAATCTTATCAGTTATAACTGATAAGATTTTAAAAGAATGATAGCGAAAATTACATTAAAGATTTACGGCAAAGCGGCAGGAAAATTTCAGGAAGGGGAGAATAATAATAAAGTTATGCTGATATAGAATGAATGTATTTAGTTAGTGTTTTATGGAGGAAAGAATGACTGTTGATTGTACTTACGGACTGAATCCGCAGCAGGCGGAAGCTGTTATTAATACCGAAGGGCCGATGCTGATTATGGCAGGCGCAGGCAGCGGCAAAACCAAAGTGCTTACCTGCCGCGTGGCCAACCTTTTGCAAAAGGGCGTGCGCCCGTACCGCATTTTGGCAATTACCTTTACCAACAAGGCTGCCGCCGAAATGCGCGAGCGCGTAAACAATATGAGCGGCCCGGCTGCCAAGGATGTGTGGCTGTTTACCTTCCACGCTTTCTGCGCGCGTTTTTTGCGTATGGAAATAGATAAGCTGCCCGGGTACGGCGGCAATTTTGCCATTTATGATACAGCCGACAGCCAGAACCTGATTAAGCAGATTTTAAAGGAAATGAACCTTGACGATAAACGTTTTCAGCCTTCGGGCATTTTGTCGCGCATCAGCAATGCCAAAAACGCTTTGCAGGATGCGGCGGCTTTTGCGCGCCAGGCAGGCGATTTTTACGAGCAGAAAGTGGCGGATATTTACAGCCGTTACGAACAGAAACTGCAGTTAAACAACGCACTTGATTTTGACGACCTTTTAATGCTTTCCATTAAACTTTTGCAGGAAAACAAAGAAGTGCGCGAAAAATATCAGGACCGTTTTGATTATCTTTTGGTGGACGAGTATCAGGATACCAACCATGCTCAGTATCTTTTAACCAAGTTTCTGGCTGCCAAGCACCGCAATATATGCGTTGTGGGTGATGCCGACCAGAGTATTTACGGCTGGCGCGGCGCCGATATTCAAAACATTCTGGACTTTGAAAAAGATTACCCCGACGCCAAAGTAATTAAGCTGGAACAGAACTACCGCAGCACGCAGATTATTCTGGACGCTGCCAATGCGGTTATAGAAAACAATACCGGCCGCAAGCCGAAAAATTTGTGGACGGAAAACAAAAGCGGCGCCGATATTATTTATTTTCAGGCGGTGGACGAGCGCGACGAGGCACGCTTTGTAATTGAGCAGCTGCAGAATTTGCAGCGCACCGAAAACAAAAAGCTGGGCGATATGGCAATTTTGTACCGCACCAACACGCAGAGCCGTATTTTTGAAGAAATGCTGATTAAAAGCGGCATCAGCTACAATATGGTAGGTGGGCTTAAATTCTACGAGCGCAAGGAAATTAAAGACATTATTGCCTATCTGCGCGTAATTTTTAACCCGGCCGATTCACTGAGCCTGCTGCGCATTATCAACGTGCCGAAACGCGGCATTGGCGACGCTTCGCTGGCAAAAATTCAGGCTTATGCCGCTGCTAACAATGTAAGCTTGTTTGAGGCTGTTTCCAACGCGGCGGCAATTGACGGTTTAAGCAGCCGCTTTGTAAGCAAGCTGGACGATTTGGCAGGCATTATTTTTGAACTGATGAACCTTGCTAATGAAGCGCCGGTTGAAGATTTGATTGACCGCGTGCTGCGCGATACCGGATACCTTGAAGAACTGGAGAACGAGCGCACGCCGCAGGCGCAGAGCCGCATTGATAACCTGCACGAATTAATCAGCGTGGCGCAGGAATTTGCGGCATCCGAAGAAGAAAATAATCTGGAAAACTTTTTGGCGCATGTTGCGCTGGTAAGCGATATTGACGATACGGAACTGGGCGAGGACGCCATTACCTTAATGACGCTGCATTCTTCCAAGGGGCTGGAGTTTCCGGTAGTGTTCCTTGTTGGCATGGAAGAAGGGCTGTTTCCGCATGCGCGCACGCTGATGGACGAAACGGAAATTGAAGAAGAACGCCGCCTGTGCTATGTAGGCATTACGCGCGCCAAAGAAAAACTGTTTTTAAGCAGCACCAAAATGCGCACCATTTACGGCAACACGGTAACTTATCCGCCTTCCCGCTTTTTGCAGGAAATTCCCGCGCGTTTGGTGAAAACCATTAAAAGGCAGGAACGTTTCAGCGCGCTGGAGAACTTTAAACAGGTAAGCGAAAAATACAGCGCAAGGCCGCAGAAGCCTGCAAGCACTTTTAACCCGCACAGCTTTATGCCGCAAAAACCGGCTGCCGCCGCAGGAGGCACGGGCACGCGCTTTAACACTGGCGACAGGGTAAGCCATAACAGATGGGGCGAAGGCATGGTTGTAAGCGTTAAAGACAGCCCGGACGGGCAGGAAGTAAAAGTTGCCTTTGCCGGTGCGGGCGTGCGCAGCCTGCTTACCAAATATGCGGTGCTGAAAAAATTGTAAGTTTTAAGCGGAGGGCATTATGGATTTAGAACGTGCGCAAGCACTGGACGAAGCGCAGAAACTGCGCAGGGAAATACGCCATCACGAATTTTTATATTATGTACTGGATGCGCCGGAGATTACCGACGCCGAATATGACGCTTTAATGCGCCGTTTGCAGGAGCTTGAGCGCGCATATCCTGACGATGTGCCGCCCGATTCGCCTACGCGCAGGGTTGGCGGTAAGGTAAGCCCGGAATTTACCGAAGTGCGCCATATGACGCCGCTGCTTTCTTTGGGCAACGCCTTCAGCGACGAAGAACTTGCTGCGTTTGACGCGCGTGTAAAAAGCGGCCTGCCCGAAGGCAGCGAGGTGGAATATGTTTTTGAACCTAAAATTGACGGCCTTGCCTGCAGCCTCATTTACGAAAACGGCCGCCTGGTACGTGCTGCAACCCGCGGCGACGGCGAAGTTGGCGAAAACGTAACCGCCAATGTGCGCACTATCCGTTCCATTCCGCTGACGCTGAACGTTAAGGAAGGAGAAGAAGTGCCGGAGCTTTTGGATGTACGCGGCGAAGTTTACATGCCCCGCCACGCTTTTATGAAGCTGAACGAGCAGCGCAGCGAAGCGGGTGAAAACGAATTTGCCAATCCGCGCAACGCGGCGGCGGGCAGCCTGCGCCAGCTTGACCCGAAAGTAACGGCAAGCCGCCAGCTGAGCTTTTTTGCCTACGGCGTGGGCGCAGGGCATAAGGATAAACATTCTGCCAGCCTTGCCATGTTGCACGATTACGGCTTTAAGGTAAGCGAAGGCTATGCCGTTGTAAAAAACATCAACGAAGCGATTGCCAAAATAAAGGATTTTGCGGCCAAACGCCAAAGCCTTGCCTATGATACGGACGGCGCGGTAATTAAGGTTAACGCCGTGTATCAGCAAAACATTTTAGGTGCAACCGGCAAAGACCCGCGCTGGGCCATTGCCTTTAAATTTCCGCCGGAACAGGCAGAAACAAAACTGGAGGATATCATCATTCAGGTTGGGCGCACGGGCGTGCTGACGCCTACGGCGGTGCTGACCCCTGTAAAACTTTCCGGCAGCACCATCAGCCGCGCAACGTTGCATAATGAGGACTTCATCCGCAGCAAGGATATCCGTATTGGCGACACGGTTGTTATTAATAAAGCCGGCGAAATTATACCGGAAGTGCTGCATGTGGTGAAGGAAAAACGCACCGGCGCGGAACAGGAATTTTTTATGCCCGCCGAATGCCCGGAATGTGGGTGGAAAACGGAACGCCTGAACGGTGAGGCGGCAATACGCTGCACTAATCCGCACTGCCCGGCGCTGGGGCGCGAAGGGCTGATTCATTTTGCTTCCAAAGGTGCAATGGATATCGACGGCTGCGGCCCGGCAGTTATCAACCAGCTGTTGGATAACGGGCTTATCAGCGACTCTGCCGACCTGTACCTTTTGGTTAAGCCGCAGCTTACGGCGCTGGAACGCATGGGCGACAAATCGGCAGATAACCTTTTAAACGCCATTGCCGAAAGCAAAAAGCAGAACCTTGACAGGCTGCTGTTCGCGCTCGGCATCCGCCATGTGGGCGCAAAGGTGGCAAGGCTTTTAGCACTGCACTTTGGCAGCATGGAAAAACTGATGGCGGCGGAAACGGACGAAATTGCCGCCATTGAAGATATTGGCCCGAAGATTGCCGAAAGCGTGGTAACGTATTTTGCTTCGCCGGTGAATATTGATTTGATTGAACGGCTGAAAGAGCTTGGCCTTAACATGGAAATGGAAGCGGCGGAACTTGACACGGCACATCCGTTTTACGGCAAAACCATGGTGTTTACCGGCACCATGCCAACGCTGGACCGCGCAACGGCGCAGACCATGGCGCAGCAGGTTGGCGCAAAGGTTACGGGCAGCGTAAGCAAAAAAACCGATTACGTTGTTGCTGGTGCGGAAGCAGGCAGCAAGCTGACGAAAGCACAGCAGCTGGGCGTAACCGTTATCGACGAAGCGGAGTTCCTGCGCCTTTTGGGCGAGCACGGCGGCGAAGCCGGAAATGACGCGCGCCCGGAGAATGAAGCGGCAAAAGCGGAGCAGGGCGAAGAACAGAGTTTGTTTTAAAGCGGTGATATTATGAAGATATTTTATAAATTTTTAGCTGTTGCGGCAGTGTTTTTGTGCTTTGCAGGTACGGCGCTGGCGGCAGAAAAAGAAGTAAGCAGCATTGACGCTATCGACATGGGCGTTGCCGATACCGGCGAAACGCATTTTACCAATACAGATGCCGAAATTACCGAATGTACGCAGCCCTATACCGTGGCTGTGCTGCCGTATGTGGATGTATCCGGCCTTGAAGGGCGCAGCCGCGAAATGGCGGTGAACGCCGTTAAGGACGCGTTGGAAACCAAATACCCCGGCAAAAAGAAAAGCGTTACCAAAATCATAGGCAATAACGCCGTGCAGAAAGCGCTTTTGGCGTATCCGTTTGAAAACGCCGAAGTGCCCACGCTTGAAGAACTTGTTGCCGTTGGCAAAGCCTGCGGTGCTGACAGGGTGCTGTTTATCAGCCTGCTGCCGGTGCGCGAAAAGGAAACCGGTTTTATGGTTATTGTAGGCTCGCAAACCTACAGCGCCGTGGTAACGATGAAATTAAAATGCGTAGATGTAAACGAAGAACGCTTTTTGTTTAACCAGAACGTGGAAAGCATCGGCTCGTCCAGCTCCATTAACTTCTGGAAAATCGGCGAACCGAGCCGTGCTAAAGCCGTTAAACGCGGCGTTGAGGACTGCATGCGCAACTTTTTAACGTCATTTGAATAAACAATCTGCCTCCGTAAAGGTTTTGCGGGGGCATTTTTGCTGTCTGGCAGCATTAAGCATTCATTTTACGCAATTTTATTTAGCTAAGGCTTACCAAAATACTGCACAAGACTGGTACTGTGTGGTATAATAAAACAGGTTATTGATAAAATTCATCATAAATTTTTTAGGAGGCGTACTAATGAAGGTAACAGTAAAAGATGTTGAACACATCGCCGGGCTTTCCCGTTTGACGATTCCGGAAAGCGAAATGGAAAAATTTACCGAACAGTTTAACCAAATCCTCAATTATGCCGATATTCTGGAAAAGATTGATACGGAAGGCATTGAGCCGACCCCGTACGTACTGCCGATAAGCAACGCATTCCGCGAGGATGTTGTAAAACCGGGCGTATCCCACGAGGACGCGCTGAAAAACGCGCCTGCCGTATACAACGACGGCTTTAAAGTACCGCGCGTAATCGAATAACAGAAGGAGGAACAACTGTGGATTTATATAAATTAACAGCCCACGAACTGCATGACAAGCTGGTTAAAAAAGAAATCAGCTCCGTGGAGCTTACCGAAAACGTATACAGCCGCATTGACGAAGTTGAAGATAAAGTACAGGCTTATGTAACTTTAGATAAAGAAAACGCACTGGCTCAGGCTGCCAAGGTTGATGCCAAAATTGCCGCAGGCGAAGAAATCGCTCCGCTGGCAGGCATCCCCGGTGCAATTAAAGACAATATCTGCACCAAAGGCCTTTTAACCACCTGCTCCAGCAAAATGCTGGCCAATGTTGTGCCTATTTATGACGCGCACGTTATCAGCAAACTGCGTGCGGATGACGCCATTTTTACCGGCAAAACCAATATGGACGAATTTGCAATGGGCTCTACCACCGAAAGCTCTTACTTCCATAAAACCTACAATCCGTGGAACCTTGAACGCGTGCCGGGCGGTTCTTCCGGCGGCAGCGCTGCTGCTATTGCCGCAGGCGAAGCAATCTGGAGCCTTGGCTCCGATACCGGCGGTTCCATCCGCCAGCCGGCTTCTTTTAACGGCTGCGTTGGCATTAAACCGACTTACGGCCGCGTAAGCCGTTACGGCTGCGTTGCGTTTGCGTCCTCTCTTGACCAGATTGGGCCTATTACCCGCGACGTTACCGACGCTGCCACTGTTTTGAACTGCATCTGCGGCAAGGACGAGCACGATTCCACTTCCCTGCCGGTTGATGTGCCCGACTTTACCAAAGCGCTGCGCGCCGACGTTAAAGGCCTGCGCATCGGCCTGCCGAAAGAATACTACGGCGAAGGCGTTGACGCTAAAGTTAAAGCCGAAATTGAAAAAGCCGTTAAAAAATACGAAGAACTCGGCGCTGAAATTGTTGATGTTTCGCTGCCGCATACCGAATATGCAGTAATTACTTACTATATCATTGCTCCGGCAGAAGCAAGCGCCAACCTTGCACGTTATGACGGTGTGCGCTACGGCTTCCGCGCTGCCAACGCCACAAGCGCGCCGGAAATGACAAGGCTGAGCCGCACTGAAGGCTTTGGCCCTGAAGTACGCCGCCGCATTATGCTTGGCACTTACGTTTTAAGCAGCGGTTACTACGACGCTTACTACAAAAAAGCAATGCAGGTTCGTACCCTTATCCGCCGCGACTTTAACGAAGCGTTTGAAAAATGCGACGTGCTGCTGACCCCGACTTCTCCGGTTGTTGCTTATCCGGTTGACGGCAAAATGGACCCGCTTTCCATTTACATGCTGGACGTAACCACCATTCCCGTAAACATGGCAGGCCTGCCGGGTATTTCCATTCCGTGCGGCTTTGCAGACGGTATGCCTGTAGGCATGCAGCTTATCGGCAAAGTTCTGGACGAAGAAACCGTGCTGCGCGCAGCCTACACCTTTGAACAGGCTACTGACTTCCATAAAGCAATGGCACCGCTGGGAGGTAACAAATAATGAAAAACTATATTACAGTTATCGGCCTTGAAGTACATGCCGAATTAAAAACCAAAACCAAAGCCTTCTGCTCCTGCTCCACCGAGTTCGGCAGCACGCCTAACACCCACGTTTGCCCCGTGTGCCTCGGCATGCCTGGCGCACTGCCGGTGCTGAACAAACAGGTTGTTGAATTTGCCATCCGTACGGGCCTTGCACTGGGCTGCGAAATTCAGAAATTCAATAAATTTGACCGTAAAAACTATTTTTACCCCGACCTTGCCAAAAACTACCAGATTTCTCAGTTTGACCAGCCGGTTTGCCTCGGCGGCCATATTGACATTGAAGTTGACGGCGTGCCCAAACGCCTTGGCATTACCCGTATTCACATGGAAGAAGACGCAGGCAAGCTGAACCACAGCGGCGCTACCATCAGCACTTCCGATTTTTCCTCCGTAGACTACAACCGTGCCGGCGTACCGCTTCTGGAAATCGTTTCCGAACCGGATATGCGCAGCGCCGAAGAAGCACGCGCTTATATGGAACAGCTGAAAGCAGTTTTGGAATACATTGACGTTTGCGACTGCAAAATGCAGGAAGGCAGCCTGCGCTGCGACGCCAACATTTCCATTATGCCGGAAGGCGCCAAAGAATTCGGTACCCGCGCCGAAATTAAAAACCTTAACTCCTTCCGCGCACTGGTACGCGCCATTGAATACGAAGTTGAACGCCAGAAAGCAATTCTTGAGGACGGCGGCCATGTAGTACAGGAAACCCGTACCTGGGACGAAGCCAACGGCGTAACCCTTTCCATGCGCAGCAAGGAAGAAGCGCACGACTACCGTTACTTCCCTGAACCTGACCTTGTACCGGTTGAAATTGACGACGCCTGGATTGAACGCGTACGCGGCGAACTGCCGGAACTGCCGGCACAGCGTTTGCAGCGCCTTGTTGAAAAACACGGCCTGCCGAAGTATGATGCTTCCTTAATCGTTGCTACCAAAGCCATGGCAGATTATTTTGACGCTGCCTGCGCAAACAGCAAGGATGACAAAGGCGTATCCAACTGGCTGCTGGGCGATGTTTCCGCATATCTTAATGCTGAAAACATTACCATTGAACAGTTCCCGGTTAAACCGGAAAACCTTGGCGAACTGGTAACTTTAACCAAAGACGGCGTACTCAGCAGCAAGCTTGCTAAAAAAGTATTTGCCGAAATGCTGAAAAACAGCGACAAAACCCCGAAACAGCTTGTTAAGGAGCTTGGCCTTGAACAGGTTAGCGACGAAGGTGCCATTGCCGCTATCGTTGACGAAGTGCTGGCAGAAAACCCGCAGTCCGTTGCCGACTACAAAGCAGGCAAAGATAAAGCCATCGGCTTCCTTGTTGGCCAGGTAATGAAAAAATCCCGCGGCAAAGCTAATCCGGGCATGGTTAACAAACTGCTGAAAGAAAAAATGCAGTAAGGAGCGCACATGAAACGCGATTTTGAATTTGACGGCAGCGGCTTCGGTTATTTGTGGCTTTGCATATGGACAACCGTGCTGACCGTTATTACCTGCGGTTTGTTCTTTCCGTGGGCATACAGCGCGCAGCAGCGCTGGATTTGCAGCAATACCTATGTTAACGGCAGGCAGCTGCGTTTTGAAGGAACAGGCTTTGGCTTTTTCTTTCAGTGGCTGCTGATTATGGTGCTGACAACCATTACCTTCGGCATTTACATTCCGTGGGGCTATTGCCAGTTTAAACGCTGGGAAACCCGCAACACCGTATTTGCGGACTGAAAACTAAAAAGTTATGACAAACATTAAAACGGCAGGCGTAAAAGCCTGCCGTTTTTGCGTAAGTAGGAATATTGATTGGCATTATAAAATGAATGGCACAGGTGCCTTTTGCGTGTTACAATAATTGTAATATAACGGCAGAAAGGGGCGGCGTTATGCTGCGTCATATTAAATATTTTCAGGCAGTAGCAAAATACAATAGTTTTTCAGAAGCGGCAGAAGAATGCCATATTTCGCAGTCTGCAATATCGCAGCAGGTTAAAGCGTTGGAAAACGAACTTGGCTTTTTGCTGCTTAAAAGAAAGAACCGCAAATTTGAACTGACGGAAGCAGGTGAATTTTTTTATAAAAAAAGCCTTGTACTGATAAACGATTACGAACGGATATGCGCGCAGGCGGCGCAGATAGCACGTCAAGGTGGGCAGGTTTTGCGGCTGGGGTATCTGGCGGCTTACGGCGGCGGTGAATTTTACCGTGCGCTGGCAGAATTTGCGCAAAGTTATCCCGATATAGAAGTAAAAATAACAGGCGGTACGCACGAAAAGCTGTTTCAGCTTCTGCGGACAGGCGAAGCAGACCTTGTTTTTAGTGACCAACGCCGTGCGTTTTCGGCAGAATATGCTAATTTTGTTCTTGCCGTAAAGCCCTGTTTTATAGAAATTTCCACTCGCAGCCCTTTGGTGGCACTGGATAAAGTAAGCCTTGATGATTTGAAAAATACGCCCTGTATTTTAGCGGCGGCAGGTGCGGAACAGGAAGCGGAAGCCGCTTATTGGCACGAAGTTATCGGTGTGCAGGGCGAATTTATTTTCGCCGCAGGTGCGGAAGAAGCCGATATGCTTGTTATCACCGGCAGGGGTTATAAAATATGTACCGAAGCGGCAAGTGCCGGAAAACAGGATATGCGCCGCATTCCGCTTATGCGCGGTGATGAAGCCGTTACGCAGACGCTGTGCGCTTTTTGGAAGAAGAATAACGCTAATTTTACGCATGAGTTTGCCGGTATTTTAAAAGGCTGTTTTTAAAATGGTAAATTCGTATAAGAAAAACTTATTTTAAATGCAGCTTAACTTGAATTGATTGATAAGTTATCCTTTTTTATAATATCAGTAAGGACGATATGTAAGGAGGATAACAAAATGGCAAAAGAAGTTATGCTTTTAACAGGCGCAGGGCAGATAGGGATGGCTATTGCGCGCCGCATGGGTTACGGCAAAAAGATTCTTGTAGGCGACAAGCGTATGGAAAACGCCGAAGCCGTCTGCAAAATTATGAATGAAGCAGGTTTTGACTGCGTGGCGGTGGAGATGGATTTAGCGTCGCGCAAATCTATACAAAATATTATTGCTGAAGTACGGAAATACGGCGAAATTAAAATGCTGGTCAATGCGGCTGGCGTATCGCCAAGCCAGGCACCGGTTGAAGCTATTTTAAAAGTAGATTTGTACGGTACGGCAGTGTTGCTGGAAGAAGTTGGCAAAGTAATCGCTTCTGGCGGCGTTGGTGTAACTATCAGCAGCCAGTCCGGACACCGTATGCCGCAGCTTACGGCAGATGAGGACAGGCAGCTTGCCACAACACCGGTGGAAGAACTGCTTGGGCTGCCACTTTTGCAGCCGGGTAATATCCGCGATACTTTGCACGCATACCAGCTTGCTAAACGCTGCAATGAAAAGCGCGTAATGGCAGAAGCGGTAAACTGGGGCAGGCGTGGTGCACGCGTAAATTCTATATCGCCAGGCATTATTGTTACGCCGTTGGCACTTGACGAGTTTAACGGGCCGCGCGGAGATTTTTATAAGAACATGTTTGCTAAATGCCCGGCAGGGCGGCCAGGTACGGCTGACGAAGTGGCAAATGTAGCAGAACTTTTAATGTCGGACAAAGGCGCATTTATTACAGGCGCAGATTTTTTGATTGACGGCGGAGCAACGGCATCTTATTTTTACGGACCGTTACAGCCGGATAAAAACTAAAAACGCATAAAAACAAACGGCAGGCGTAAAAGCCTGCCGTTTTTGCGTGCGGGTGCTATTTTATTGTAAGTCCATGGCGTATTCCAGTTCCTTAATTTTTGCGCGTCCGCATCCGTCAGTATAAGGCTGTATGCTATGCGTCAGTGGCAAAAGGTCTTTTTGTTAACTACCTTGCGTGTAGGCCTTTTAAAAGGTGCTGGTCGGGCAGGGTTAAAATAAAGACGGATTTTACCGGCAAAAAATATTTAAAATATAAAAGAATAAAATTGTAAATTTTGCCGGTAATATGTTATACTTTAAATATAATTAATTGAATTGGGAGGCGGGCAAATGCAGTATCTTTCGGCAGCAGAAGCGGCAAAAAAATGGAAAATTTCCGAGCGCAGCGTTCGCAATTACTGTGCTAAAGGGCGAGTAGAAGGCGCGGTTTTGAAAGGTAAAACGTGGAAGATTCCCGCAGATGCAGAAAAACCTCAGCGCATCAACACTAAAACTGCAAAGACGCAAACTTTGCTGGAGATTTTGCAGTATGAAAAGGCTGCCAGATACAGCGGCGGCATTTACCATAAAACGCAGATTGAAATGACGTATAATTCCAATCATATTGAAGGAAGCCGTTTAACGCATGACCAGACCCGCTATATTTTTGAAACCAATACTATAGGTGTAACGGGCGAAGCGGTTAATGTAGATGATGTTATTGAAACAGCCAATCATTTCCGCTGCATTGATTTTATTATTGAACACGCCAAAAGCGCGCTTACAGAAAAAATGATAAAAGAGCTGCATTTAATGCTGAAAACAGGCACCAGCGATGCGCGGCAGGATTGGTTTGCCGTTGGCGCTTACAAAAAAATGCCTAACGAAGTAGGTGGCATGGCAACGGCGCCGCCGGAAGATGTTGCTGCTGAAATGCAGGCGCTGCTGGCGGCGTATAGTGCCAAAAAAGCAAAAACACTGGAAGATATTTTGGATTTTCACGTGCGGTTTGAAAGGATACATCCGTTTCAGGACGGCAATGGACGCATAGGCAGGCTTATTATGTTTAAGGAATGTTTAAAATATAATATTGTTCCGTTTATTATTGAAGATAATTTAAAAATGTTTTATTACCGTGGTTTGAAGGAATGGGGCAGGGAAAAAGGCTATCTTACCGATACATGCCTTACCGCGCAGGACAGGTATAAAGCCTATCTTGATTATTTTAGAATTAAGTATTGATTTTAGCGGCAAATACAAAACGGCAGCAATGTTTGTACCTTACTGCCGCTTTTGCGTGTTTGCGTTTATTAAGCTGTCAGTTTTTCAAATACGGAAACTACGTGTTCTGGCTGTTGCGGTTTAAGCGCCGGTAAAAAATTCTGCCCGGCAGGATTAATGCCTGCGGCGGCGAATTTAATTAGTATAGCAAATAAAAGGAGGATAGCCATGCGTAAATTTATTAAAGACTATCTGGCAAAAGAGTACGATAACTATGTGAAGGATTTGGAAGCGCTGACCAATATCGACAGCGGCAACGGCGATTTGGAAGGCACGGAAGCCGCCAATAAATTTGTAGCCGCCAAAATGCAGGCACTTGGTGCGGAAACCGAGTTCCGCTACAATGACCGCGGCTGCCATTTAATTTCGCGCCTTAAGGGCAAGGGCACGCAGACTGTACTTTTGGTTGCGCATGTTGATACCGTGTTTAAACGCGGCGAAGCTGCCAAACGCCCCTTCCGCGTGGATGAAAACGGCTTTGCCTGGGGTCCGGGCGTAGGCGACGACAAAGCAACGGTTATGGAAGTTATTTACGGCCTTGCGGCTTTAAAAGAAGCAGGCTTTGACGATTATAAAGAAATTATTTATTACACCAACGCCGAAGAAGAAGGCGGCAGCCCGACTGCCGAAGGCATTGTGGCAGAGCTTTCGCAGCAGGCAGATTTTGCCGTTATTATGGACGTTGCGCGCCCGAACTGGGGCATTGTAACCCAGCGCAAAGGCAACGCCAAATACAAAATTACCGTTACCGGCAAAGGCGGGCACCACGGCAACGCTTCGCAGTGCTGCGCCAACGCCATTCACCAGCTGGCTTATACCATTACCGAGCTGCACAAGCTGGCAAGCCCCATGCCCGGCAAACCGGAAGATTTTACCGCCAAAGCACTGGAGGCACGCGGCATTGTGGACAGCGGCCAGTTCATTCCGCCCAACACCGTTAACGTGGGCGTTATCGGCAGCACCAACGATAAAATCAGCGTTATCCCCGGCGACGCTTACTGCGAAGTAAACGTACGCTGCTTTGAAGTGGCTGAGCAAAAACGTTTGGACGCAGCCATTAAAGCACTGGCAGATAAAATCGTTATCGACGGCACTAAAGTAGAAGTTACCGGCGGCATTGTAACCGGTCCGATGGAAAAAACTCCTGCCGTGCAGAAAATGATTGATGTGTACAGCAGCGTTGTTGCCGAAGAATTCGGCGGCAAAGTAAATGAATGGGTGGCAGGCGGCTTAACGGACGGCAACCGCACCGCTAAATTCATTCCGACTTTGGACGCTTTGGGCGTAGAAAACTACGACGAGCATACCGACCACGAATCGGTAGATTTAAAAACCGCCGTACCGCGCACCGCGGCGTTTGCCATTACCCTGGCGGAACTTTTAAAAACCGGCGTTAAATAATAAAAAATAAAACGCAATAAAAAAACGAGGTTAAGCGTCAGGCTTAGCCTCGTTTTAACATATAACCGTTTTGTGCGGCATATTAAGTTTTAATTTTTGTTTGACGCTATTTCCACAATTTTTTCGGCGGCTTCTTTTACAAGTACGCCGATGGATTTATTTTCTACGCCAATAAATTCAAAGTGGCTTTGCGATACCGGCAAAAGCAGTTTGCGCGCGCGGCTTGAAGCAACCGCCTCCGCCATACGCGGAGTTACTTCGCCAAGCATGGCGTTTGGCAGTACAATGCCGACAGGGCCGACGATAATATCCGCCGTCTGCGCAGTTACGCACACCGCGTTTTCGCCGGTGGCCACACGTTTAAGCCCTGCCTTAAGCATTGCCGCCGTGGCCAGCGCGTTGGTGCCAAGCCCGATAAGTTCCGTATCCGCCGGAAGGCGACCCGCTGCCTGGCTGATAACCTGCGCAACAAGCCCGCCGCCCATGCCGTCTATAAAAACAATGCGCATAAAAACCTCCTGTAAATACCTTAAAACAAAATAAAACCCTGTTTATTATACCATAAATCCCTTTTGCCAAAAAGAACAGTATTTTTTACATTCGTTTTAAAGCGGCGTAAATTTTTTGTTAACTTTGCAATTTATCTGCCCGCGCAGTTGAATTTATGATGATTTTACTGCATAATAAAAATAGAGTTTGGCACTGAAAGGAGTGTTTACAATAGAAAATTTAGATGAAATCAGAAACAAAAAAGGCTTTATATGCGATATGGATGGTGTTATTTACCACGGCAACAGGCTGCTGCCAGGCGTTAAGGAGTTTGTGGAATGGCTGTACAAGGAAGATAAAAAGTTTTTGTTTTTAACCAATTCCAGCGACCGTTCGCCGCGCGATTTGCAGCAGAAATTACAGCGCATGGGGCTTGATATTGACGAAACCCATTTTTATACCAGCGCACAGGCTACGGCGCGTTTTTTAAACAGCCAGTCGCCCGGATGCAGTGCTTACGTTATGGGCGAAGCCGGTTTGATGAACGCTTTGTACGAAGTTGGCATTACCATGAATGATTCCACTCCGGATTACGTTGTTATCGGCGAGCCTAAATCTTACAACTACGAGATGATTATTAAAGCCGTTAAGCTGATTCAAAACGGGGCAAAACTTGTTGCCACCAATTCCGATTTGACCGGCCCTACGGAAAACGGCATTATTCCGGCCTGCCGCGCCTTTGTTGCGCCGATTGAACTGGCGACGGGCAAAAGCGCCTACTTTGTGGGCAAGCCGAACCCGTTGATGATGCGCACCGGCCTGCGCCTTTTGGGCGTGCACAGCGATGAAGCGGCAATGATTGGCGACCGCATGGACACCGATATTGTTGCCGGCATGGAAAGCGGACTGGAAACGGTGCTGGTGCTCAGCGGCGTAACCACGCGCGAAAACATGCAGGTGTTTGCTTACCGTCCGCGCCATATTTTAAACGGCGTCGGTGATATTGTACCGAAAGAATAACATACGCAGCTTTTTTAGCAGGAGCCTTTTTCGGCTTCTGCTTTTTTCATGCCCGGAATATTTATTGCATTAAAAGCCGAAACTTCTGTTGAATAGCGTATACTAATAGTATATAATGGAACTATATACCGGATAACTACCGGATTATTAGTTATAAAGGAGCATTGTTTTAATGGAACTGAAAACACCTCTTTATGATTGCCATGTTGCGGCCGGTGGTAAAATTGTGCCTTTTGCAGGGTATCTCCTGCCGGTGCAGTATACGGGCGTTATTAAGGAACACATGGCAGTACGCACTGCCTGCGGTCTTTTTGACGTATCGCACATGGGCGAATTTTTAATTAAAGGCGCTGATGCGCTTAACAACGTGCAGAATTTGTTCTGCAACGATTTTGAGAACATGTATGACGGGCAGGTACGTTACAGCCCGATGTGCAACGAGCGCGGCGGCATTGTTGACGACGTTCTGATTTATAAAGTAAACGGCGAAGAATATCTTTTGGTTGTTAACGCCGCTAACCGCCATAAGGATGCGGAGTGGGTCAAGGCGCATCTTTTTGGCAGCGCTTCTTTTGAAGATATTTCCGATTCCGTTGCCCAGCTGGCACTTCAGGGGCCGAAATCCAAAGAAATTGCGGCTAAAATTGTGCCGGAAGAAGGCATCCCCAAAAAATATTACAGCTTTGTAAAAGATGTGGATGTACAGGGTATTAAGTGCATTGTTTCGCGTACCGGCTACACCGGCGAATTTGGCTACGAGTTTTACTGCGCTGCCGCAGACGGCCCGAAACTGTGGGATATTTTGCTGGAAGCAGGCAAAGAGTTTGGGCTTATTCCCTGCGGGCTTGGCGCGCGCGACACCCTGCGCCTGGAGGCTGCCATGCCTCTTTACGGGCATGAACTGACCGATGATATTACTCCGCTGGAAGCAGGACTGGACTTTTTCGTAAAGCTCGGCAAAGACCGCTTTATCGGCATGGACGCCATTTTAGCCAAGGGTGACCCGAAGGTAATCCGCGTTGGCTTAAAAATTACAGGCCGCGGCATTGCGCGCGAGCACTGTGATGTTTACAGCGGCGAAGAAAAAATCGGCGTTGTAACAAGCGGCACTCACTGCCCGTACCTTAACGCGCCGGTTGCTATGGCAATGGTTCTCGTTGATTACTCGGAAGTTGGCACCAAAGTGCAGGTAGATGTACGCGGACGCAGAATTGACGCCGAAGTAGTACCCCTGCCGTTTTATAAACGCGCTTAAAATAAAATCAATTTAAGGAGGCTATTTATTATGAACATTCCTAACGACGTTTGCTACACCAAATCCCACGAATGGGTGAAATTTGCTGAGGACGGCAGCGCAACGGTAGGCCTTACCGATTATGCACAGAACGAACTGGGCGATTTGGTTTTTGTTAACCTGCCGATGCCGGGCGATACTTTTGCCGCAGGCGATACCTTTGCCGATGTGGAATCCGTAAAAGCTGTATCTGACGTTTACAGCCCCGTTACCGGCACCGTTGCCGAAGTGAACGAAGAACTGGCTGACGCTCCGCAGACCATTAACGAAGCGCCTTATGATGCATGGCTGGTACGTTTTGACGAAATTACCGATCAGGAAGATTTGCTGACTGCTGAAGAATACGAAGCATTTGTAAAAGAAGAACAGGCATAAAGGAGGGCGCCTATGGGAAGCTATATCCCCTCTACCAGAGAAGAACGGCAGGAAATGCTTGCCGCAGCAGGCTACGGCAGTATCCGCAGCCTGTTTAAAGACGTGCCTGCCGAAGTTTACCTTGATAAGCCGCTGAACCTGCCACAAGGCATGAGCGAACTGGAAGTGCGTGCCAAAATGCAGGAGCTGGCCGGCAAAAATACCGTGTTCGGCACAATTTTGCGCGGCGCAGGGGCTTATGACCACTACATTCCTTCCATTGTTAAATACATTACCTCCAAAGAGGAGTTTGTAACCAGCTACACGCCGTACCAGGCAGAAATGAGCCAGGGCATTTTGCAGTCCATCTTTGAATATCAGACGATGATTTGCGATTTGACCGGCATGGACACTGCCAATGCTTCCGTGTATGACGGCGCTTCTGCCGCTGCCGAAGCCGCTGCCATGTGCCGCGACCGCAAACGCAGCGTGGCGCTTGTAAGTTCTGCCGCTAACCCGGACGTTATTGCCACCATGCAGACTTACTGCTTCGGTGCCGGTACTGAGCTGCGCCTTGTGCCTGCCAAAGACGGCAGAACCGACCTTGACGCGTTAAAAGCAATGCTTACGCCTGATGTTTGCTGCGTTTATGTGCAGCAGCCTAATTTTTACGGGCAGTTTGAAGAAGCAGAAAAGATTGCTGAACTTACCCACGCAGGCGGTGCCAAATACATTATGGGTGTAAACCCCATTGCTCTTGCCATTATGAAAACCCCGGCCGAATGCGGCGCAGACATTGCCGTTGGCGAAGGGCAGCCTTTGGGCCTGCCGCTGGGATTCGGCGGGCCGTACCTTGGCTTTATGGCGGCAACCGGCGCTATGATGCGCAAGCTGCCGGGCCGCATTGTTGGCGAAACGGTTGACGCTGACGGCAACCGCGCCTATGTTTTAACTCTGCAGGCGCGCGAGCAGCACATCCGCCGCGAAAAAGCCAGCAGCAATATTTGCTCTAACGAGGCGCTGTGCGCTTTAACCGCTTCCGTTTATCTGGCAGCGGTAGGGCCGCAGGGCTTAAAGCAGGCTGCAACGCTGTGCCTTTCCAAAGCGCACTATCTGGCGCAGGAGCTTACCAAAATCGAAGGCGTAAACCTTGTTTACGGCGGCGAATTTTTCCACGAATTTGTTACCACTCTGCCTAAGCAGGAGGAAGTGCTGGCCGCACTTGCCAAAGAGGGTATTCTCGGCGGGCTGCCGGTTAAAGAGGGCGTACTGTGGTGCGTAACCGAAAAAGCCAGCAAAGAAGCACTTGATAAGGCGGTTGCCATTGTGAAGGAGGTGTGCGCATAATGGAATTGTTGTTTGAAAAAAGCACTCCCGGGCATGGCTGCGATATTTTTCCGGCCTGCGATGTGCCTGTAACTTCACTGCCGGAGGCTTTGGCGCGCAAGAGCGCTTTGCCGCTGCCGGAACTTTCCGAAACGGAAATCAGCCGCCATTATACTGCGCTTGCAAACCGCGCGCACGGCGTAAACAACGGGTTTTACCCGCTGGGTAGCTGCACCATGAAATACAATCCGCGCATTAATGACGAGATGGCAAACCAGGCAGGTTTTGCCGCCGTTCATCCGCTGCAGCCCAAAGAAACCGTACAGGGCTGCACGGAAGCGCTGGAACTTTTAGATAAATACCTGTGCGAAATTACCGGCATGGATAAAATGGACTTTCAGCCGGCGGCAGGCGCACACGGCGAATTTACCGGGCTTTTGCTGATAAAGAAATACCACGAAGCCAACGGCGATACCAAACGCACCAAAATTATCGTTCCGGACAGCGCACACGGCACTAACCCGGCAAGCGCTGCCATGGCGGGCTTTACCACGGTTAACGTGCCCTCCAATGCGGATGGCTGCGTAGACCTTGACGCACTGCGCGCCGCTGTTGACGATACCACCGCAGGTTTAATGCTGACAAACCCGAATACCGTCGGCCTGTTCGACAGCAATATTCTGGAAATTACCAATATCATCCACGAAGCGGGCGGCCTGTGCTATTACGACGGCGCTAACTTAAACGCCGTTATGGGCATTGCGCGCCCCGGCGATATGGGCTTTGATGTTGTGCATCTTAACCTGCATAAAACCTTCTCCACTCCGCACGGCGGCGGCGGCCCGGGCGCAGGCCCTGTCGGCTGCAAAGCCCTGCTTGAAAAGTTCCTGCCTAAATCAGCACTGGGCGACGGTGCAGGCGAGGGGCATTTGCAGATGCGCGCGTTTTACGGCAACTTCCTTGTTTGCATGAGGGCTCTTACTTATGTGCTGACCCTCGGCGCGGAAGGCGTGCGTGAAGCCAGTGAAACGGCGGTGCTGAATGCCAACTACATGATGCACAAATTAAAAGATACTTACGATATGGCTTATGACCATACCTGTATGCACGAATTTGTTATGAGCCTGGAGGAACTTAAAAAAGCCACCGGCGTAACGGCGCTGGATGTTGCCAAGTCCCTGATTGACCGCGGCATTCACCCGCCGACGATGTACTTCCCGCTGATTGTACACGAAGCGCTGATGCTGGAGCCGACCGAAACCGAAGCGCGCAGGACGCTGGACGAAGCAGTGCAGGCGCTTTTGGAGCTGCACGAGCTGGCGCATACCGACGCGGAATATATGCATAACGCTCCGCACCATGCGCAGATTAAGCGCCCGGACGAAGTACAGGCGGCACGCAAACCTGTTTTAAAATATGCACACAGATAAAGTTCCGGTTTCCTGTTATATTACCGGCTGCACCGAACCTTACCGCAACCTTGCCGTGGAGCGTTACCTTTTGGAACACACCCCGGCGGGCAGTGTAACGCTGTATTTATGGCAGAACAAAAATACGGTGGTCATCGGGCGCAACCAAAATCCATGGGCCGAGTGCAATATGGCGCAGCTGCGTAGGGACGGCGGGCATCTTGTCCGCCGTCTTTCCGGCGGCGGTGCCGTGTACCACGACAGCGGCAATTTAAACTTTACTTTTTTAACGGACGCGCGCACTTACAATCTTGCGCGCCAGCTGGAAGTTATTATCGGCGCGCTTAAAAGCCTCGGCATTAATGCCGAAAAAAGCGGGCGCAACGATATTCTGGTAGACGGACGCAAGGTATCGGGCAATGCTTTTTATACCAGCGGCGGCAAAAAGTACCACCACGGCACGCTTTTAATAGACGTTAAAACGGATGAAATGGCAAAATACCTTACCGTATCGCCGCTTAAATTGCAGGCTAAAGGCGTAAGCTCCGTTAAAAGCCGTGTGCTGAATTTGAAAGAAGTTTGCCCTTTTTTAACCGTGCCGGTGCTGCAAAATGCGCTTGTACATTCCTTTGCGGAAATTTACGGCAGCGAGCCGCAGCATTTAAGTGAAGCGGATTTTGACGCGGCGGAAGTTGCACGCTATGAAGCGGAATTTAAAAGTGACGCCTTTCGCCTCGGCACGCGCCTGCCGTTTACCTGGCAGGCAGAAGCGCGCTTTGAATGGGGCAGCTTTACGCTGGCGTGCCGCGTTGACGGCGGCAAGGTGCAAGAAGCGGAAGTTTACACCGACGCTATGGACTGGGAAGCGCTTGCCGGTGCAGGGCAGTTTTTTAAAGGCTGCGCATTTACACCGGAGGCACTGGCACAGGCAGCACAAAAAATTGCCGGGCAGGCAGGAAATGACATCAGTAAATTTTTAGTACAACTTACAATATAGAAAGGCATACAACCATGCAATACGATTTAATTGTTATCGGCGCAGGGCCGGGCGGCTATGTGGCGGCTATCCGTGCGGCGCAGCTGGGGCTGAAAACCGCCGTTGCGGAACGTGCGGAAGTTGGCGGCACCTGCCTGAACCGCGGCTGCATACCTACCAAAACCTTAATGCACAGCGCCAATTTGTACCGCGAAATCGGCGAAGCCGGTAAAATGGGCGTTAACGTAACCGGCGCAGAGGCAGATTTTAAAGCCATGCATGCACGCAAAGCGCAGGTAGTGGAACAGCTCCGCGGCGGCGTGGCGCAGCTTTTAAAGGGCAACGGCATTGATGTGCTTGAAGGTGAGGCGGCTTTTGTTTCGCCGGAAAGCATTACCGTCAGCGGCGAAACCTATACCGCCAGAAACTTTATTATCGCTACCGGCAGCAAACCGGCAGTACCGCCCATTCCCGGTGCGGATTTGCCCAATGTTGTTACCAGCGACGAAATGCTTGACACCGACAGCTGCGATTATAAGGAGCTGGTAATTATTGGCGGCGGCGTTATCGGCGTGGAAATGGCGGGCGTTTATAACGGCATAGGCCGCAAAGTTACCATTATTGAAGCACTGGACAGGATTTTAGCGAATATGGACCGTGAAATTTCGCAGAACCTTTCCATGATACTGAAAAAACGCGGCGTTGCGGTTAACACCGGCGCCATGGTAACCGGCATTACGCAAGAAGGCGGCCGCCTGACCTGCACCTTTGAGCGCAAGGGCAAAACCGAAAGCGTCAGTGCCGACGGCGTACTGATTTGCGTAGGGCGCCGCGCCGTTACCGAAGGGCTGAACCTTGAAGCTGCGGGCGTGGAAACCGAACGCGGGCGCGTAAAAGTAGGCGAGGGCTATAAAACCAACGTGCCGCATATTTACGCCATCGGTGACGTTACCGGCGGCATTCAGCTTGCGCACGCAGCCGAAGCGCAGGGCATTGCCTGTGTGGAAGGCATCTGCGGGCTTGCGCCGACGGTTGACGCAAACCTTGTGCCTTCGTGCGTATATACCTCGCCCGAAATTGCCACGGTTGGCATTACGGCGGACGAAGCCAAAGCCGAGGGGCGCGCCGTTATTACCGGCAAATACGTTATGAGCGGCAACGGCAAATCCATTATCGAAAACGAGGACCGCGGCTTTATTAAGCTGGTGTTTGACGCAGAAACGGAAAAACTCATCGGCGCGCAGCTGATGTGCGGCCGCGCTACCGATATGATTGGCGAAATGGTTACGGCCGTAAGCGCAGGGCTGACCAAAGCGCAGCTGGCAATGGCGCTGCACCCGCACCCAACCTTCTGCGAAGGCATTACCGAAGCGGTACACGCCGCAGACGGCCACAGCATACACACCATGCCTCCGCGCAGGCGGTAACACTGCATAACAAAAAAGCAGGCTTAACGCCTGCTTTTATTTTTTATATTTATATATTCAATTTTCACTGCATTTGTTTGATAATCTGCATAATTTCTTCAACGCCTGGCACATTGCCGCCTGCCACAACTTTTCCGTCGATAACAAGCGCCGGTAAAGTCATTACACCGTAGGCCATAATGCGGCGCAGTTCGCTCACGCGTTCAAATTTTGCAGGGCACTTTAACTTTTTAGCAGCCACGGCAGCATTCTGGAACAATACCTCCACCTGTTTTGTCATTGGCCCTAAAACTTTAATTTGCATATCATCTCACCTTCGTTTCTGTATTTGCTGCACCTTTATCATAACAAAAGGCTTTGGCTAAAGTAAGTACAAACGGTGAACTATTTGCAAATTTTATTATATTTAAAATAAGATATATTTTTATTTAGCGCTTTGGGCAGGATTTAAATATAGTTTTTACTTCTTAATGCAAATAAAACATCAATCTGAGAATTGTACGATTTAGTCATTTTCATTTTATCGCGCCAAAATTTTATAGGCTCCATATTTTTTAGTTCTTCTTTATCCATTTTGTTCATAATTTCTAATCCATATAAAATATATTCTACATTTTTTGTCGTCTTCTTATTGGCTCCTAATAAAGCTAAAAATGAAGTTCTTGGACAGCCTTTTTTTGCAGAGCTACTATTATATCCCATTAATTCATTAGCTGCTTTTTGCCAAGCTTCTCTGGGTTCGACTCCAGTTAATACTAATTCGTATGCTTTAATTGCACATTCACCATATCTTTTATAAATCATTTTAATATTTCCTTTCTGTTATTCATCTTTTACCACTTCAATTTTAAAAACGTTGATGGTATCGACGTCGGGGCAGCAAAATACTGCCGTGCCGGGTTCTGCACCGGGAATTGAACCGCCGTAGCGCAGAATGTCGATATAGGGAAAGGCAACGTGCATTGCCATGGGGCACAGCTTGCCGCGCTCCGTGTCAAAATCAAAGCTGTCGCCGGGTTTATGCCCGCGGTGGCAGCCGCAGGGGCCTTTGCGGCCGATAACGGTTATTTTAATTTTCGGTTTCTGCATTGCTGCCGCCTCCGTAATTTTTTATAATAGCCGCAGCCCAGTTTAAAAGCAGCCCGGAATAAGCGCTGAATTCTGCGGCACTGATTTTTGTTTTAAGCTGCGCCGGGCAGGTGAGTATTTTTAAATCCTCGCCCTGTAATTTATTGGCAAGGTCTTTTCTTTTGGCAATGTAAGCGCCGGTTTCAAGGTAATATTTTGCCTGTAAAGCAAAAAAGGCCGATTTGTAAAGCGTTTTTAAAACTTCCGCGCTTTCTTCATGCACAAAATTGTGTACGCAGGCGTGGTAAATATTGCATGCCGCTGTGTGCAGCGCACGTTTGGCATCAGCTTCGCCGGTTAAAAAAGCAATAAACTCCAAATCGCCGTAAAGGGCTTTAGTGTCGCGGCAAAACTGAAATAAATCTGCCTTATTCCACGCTTTCAGTTCTTCGGTGCCGCTTACAAAGCCGCATATTTTTGTGCGTTCTTCTAAACTAGCAATGGTGCTTTTGTAAAGGGTTAAGTCATCAAGCGTAAGGCTGTTTAAAATTAAAACAACATCAATGTCGCTGCCTTCGTGCGCTTCGCCGCGCGCATAGCTGCCTTGCAGCCCGATGAACACAATCCTTGCGCCAAACGCCGCGTCCACGGCTTCTATGTATTTATCAAGCCAGCAGTCTAAATCAAACATTGCCTGCTCCTTTTCTGTCGCTTTTCTGCGGCTTTTTCAGTATGTAAATAAGGTGCGGCATTTCTTTGCCTTTGTAGGTTTTTACAAAGCTGCCGCATATTTCCATGCCCAGCCTTTCCGCCACGCGGCGGGATTTTTTGTTTTCCGGGCGGATTTCTGCGATAACTTCTTCTGCACCAAGCGCGCCGAAAGCATGGTTAACGCTTGCCCGCGCTGCTTCCGTGGCGTAGCCCTTGCCCCAGCAGGCTTTGTTAAAAATATAGGCCACGCCTATGCGGCGCTCGCCGTTTATGGTTTCTATAAGCGGCCCGCACACGCCCAAAAATTTGCCGCTGCATTTTTCGATTACGGCGTAAAAGCTAAAGCCGTCCTTTTTGTAGCGGCGCAGGTTTTCATTAAGCCACGCCGTAACCTCCGCATCCGTAAACGGCGCTTCCCAGGCGTACATTACTTCTTCATCCTGCAAAAAGGTTTTCAGTTCCGCTTCGTCACCGGGCGTAAGTTCGCGCAGGTAAAGGCGTTCGGTTTCTATTTTGGCGTTTGCCTGTGCCGCTATTTTAGCAACTATTGCTTTATCTGCCGGGCAAAAGTCATAGGCATTTACGTTTTGGGGCAGTACCCACGCCAGTTCGCTGTGCTCCAAACGCTGAGGTTCGTCCTGCGTGGTGCAGTTAAACAGCGTTAGGTGTATCGTAATATCGGGGTAGGTGTGCGTTACTTCATAATAAACGCTGCCGGGCACAACGGTTATGCCCAGTTCTTCGCGGCATTCGCGCACCAGCGCCTGATGTTTTGTTTCGCCTGCTTCCACCTTGCCGCCGGGAAACTCCCATAACAGCGCCCGCGCCTTATTTTCCGGGCGTCGGCAGATTAAAATTTTATCTTCGCGCCATATCAGCGCAGCCACAACCTGTGTTATTTTCATAAAATATACCTTGCTTTCTTAAACAAACGGCAGAATAAGCCGCTTCTGCCCTAATATTAACATAAGTAAAAGTGCGCGGCAATAAAATTTGCCGTTTTAAAAGCTATGATGTATAATAAGAAAAGAGAGATAGCTGGTATGGGAACACCGGCTCTCCCCACTTCAATTAAAAATTGACGGAAGGCCGTGTTACCGCATTGGTTACGCGGCTTTTCTCATTCTGCTATTTGCGGAACGAGAGAATAAGCACTACTAAGGTAGCAAACATTACAGCAAAAGATAATGCTTCGAATACCGTCATAGTACCACCTCCACTCTTGTGGAGTGGAAAAGCCAGCCCAGCTATCTCACGAAGGGTATTATACCATAAATACAACTTACATAAAAGCAAACAGCCGGTAAAGAAAATACCGGCTGTTTTTAGCATAGCATTAAATTTAAGTTACAGCGTTATCATCCACGTTATGATGATGGCGTTGGTAAAGTCAATTAAAAACGCGCCGACGAGCGAAACTATCATCCACGCTTTGGGGGAGAAACCGTATTTGTCGGAAAGCGACTGCATGTTGGCAAGACCGTTGGCGGTTGCACCCATAGCAAAACCAATGCCGCCTACCGCAAGCATTACGGAGTCGTAATCCTTGCCGAACATTAAGAAGTATACGCCCCAGGCGAAGGCCACCATTAAAAGGGTCTGAATGATGAGAATAACAATCAGCGGCAATGCCAGGTTAATAAGCTCGTACAGCTTAAGGCTGTTAATGGCCATGGTTACATAAAGCACCAGCGAAATATCGGCAATGCAGTCCATGCCGACGCCTTCAATTTTGTACGCTTTGCTGAAGTCGCCGATGTTGCGGATAACGGCGGCGATAAGCATACTGCCGATATATACCGGCAGCGTAATAAACTGGCCGAGGTAGGTGCTTAAAATGCTGCCCAGCCCCATGGCGATGGCGACAAAGCCCAGCGCTTTTAAAATTTCCGCAGCAGCCGCCGGTGCGGGAATGAGGTTTTCGCCGGTAACGGTGGTTTCCGTTTCGTCAATTTCTTCCAGCGGAGCATCCTCTTTGGCGGCTTTAGGGGTTTTGAGCTTGTATTTTTTAATCAGCTTTTCGCCGAAAGGGCCGCCGATAATGAGCGCCGTTGCCATACCGAAGGTAGCGGCTGTAATGGCAACCGTTGTTGCGCCGGTAAGGCCGTAGTTCTGTTCAAAAAACGGGCCGAAGGCGGCGCTTGTGCCGAGCCCGCCCATCAGTGCCACGGCACCGGCAAGAATGCCGTAGAATTTATCAATGCCCATCAAGCTGCAAACGCCCATGCCGATGGCGTTCTGCAAAATGCCGAGTATTGTTGAAGTGAACCAGAAGCCTACGAGAAGCAGGCCGCCTTTTTTTACAAGTTTTAAGCTTGCCATCATGCCGATGGTGGTAAAAAAGCACAGCAGCGCTACTTTTTGCAGCGTGTCGTCAAAGGTAAAATCGGCAATGCCGTAAATTTTCAGCAGCGAAAATACCAGCGCAAAAGGCAGGCCGCCTATTACCGGCGCCGGAATGCTGAACCTTTGCAGGGCGGCACTGTGGCTTTTTATCCACATGCCTATGTAATAGCTGACTATGGCGAGGGCAACCGACTGCACCATATCGAGATGAATGGTTGTAATTTCCATATTATAACCTCCAGTTATTTATTAACAGATGTCTGCATTTTAGTGTGAGCCTTTCAATATCAGACTTGTATATTATAGACTTTTTTTAATAAATTTACAATACTGTTTTTAATTTACAAACTAATGTATAATAAACGCCGCTGCGGCAAATTTTCCGCCTGCGGATAATTTTTATTAAAAAACCGCGAAAAAGCAAGATAACCAAAGTAAAAACCGAAAAATTACTGTTAAAAGAAGGCGCACGGGCTTGACAAAAACAAACTTTGCCGGGGCGTAAACAGATGGAACAAAAACTGTAAAGCACAAAATATTGTTGATAACCACAAAAATAAAAACAATATCTTGTATTTGCTTGCTTTACTTCCCCATCAAAATGTGGTATTATTGAAAGGCAAACTGCACTGAAATTTATCAAATTATATTAATAAAACATAAACGGAAAGAGGGAGGACAATGAAGGTAATCAAGCGCGATGGCTCTACGGTTGACTTTGACCGCAGCAAAATAGTTGTAGCCATCCAGAAAGCCAACAATGCTGTTGATGAAAGTGAACGCATTGCCGAAGACAGAATTGAAAACATTGCACATTATGTAGAAAGCCGCAACCGTATGCGCCTTTTGGTAGAGGATATTCAGGATATGGTAGAGCATCAGCTGATGCAGGAGGGCAAATTCGACCTTGCCAAAGCCTATATCATTTACCGCTATACCCGTGCGCTGGTGCGCAAGGCAAACACTACGGACGAAAGCATTCTGTCTTTAATCCGCAACAGCAATAAAGACGTTATGGAAGAAAATTCCAACAAAAACGCCGTTATGGCTTCCACTCAGCGCGATTTGATTGCCGGCGAGGTTTCCAAAGACTTAACCCGCCGCATTATCCTGCCGGAAGAAATTTCCAAAGCGCATGACGAAGGCGCAATTCATTTCCATGATGCCGATTATTTCATTCAGCCTATTTTTAACTGCTGCCTGATTAATATCGGCGATATGCTGGACAACGGAACGGTTATGAACGGCAAACTCATTGAAAGCCCCAAGAGCTTCCAGGTTGCCTGCACCGTTATGACACAGATTATCGCCAGCGTTGCCAGCAGCCAGTACGGCGGCCAGTCGGTGGATATCCGCCATTTGGGCAAATATCTGCGCCGCAGCTATAATAAATTTAAAAAAGCCGTGCTTGACGAAGTGGGCGACAGCCTGCCTGCCGAAACGGTGGAACGCCTTGTGCAGGCACGCTTAAAGAGCGAACTGCAAAGCGGCGTGCAAACCATTCAGTACCAGATTAACACTTTAATGACCACTAACGGGCAATCGCCGTTTGTAACCATCTTCCTTAACTTACAGGAAGACGACGAATATTTGAAAGAAAACGCTATGATTGTGGAAGAAATTCTGCGCCAGCGTTTGCAGGGTATTAAAAATGACAAGGGCGTTTATGTAACCCCTGCCTTCCCGAAACTGGTTTATGTTTTGGATGAACACAACTGCTTAAAAGGCGGCAAATACGATTATATTACCAAGCTTGCCGTTAAATGCAGCGCCAAACGCCTGTATCCGGATTACATTTCCGCCAAGAAAATGCGTGAAAACTACGAAGGCAACGTGTTCTCGCCGATGGGCTGCCGCAGCTTCCTTGCTCCGTGGAAGGATGAAAACGGCAACTACAAATTTGAAGGCCGCTTCAATCAGGGCGTTGTTTCCATCAACCTGCCGCAGGTGGCAATTATTGCCAAGGGCGACGAGCAGAAGTTCTGGAAGCTTTTGGATGAAAGGCTTGAGCTTTGCTACAAGGCTTTAATGTGCCGTCACAACGCGCTGATGGGCGTTAAGAGCGATGTAAGCCCCGTGCACTGGCAGTACGGCGCCATTGCCCGCCTGAAAAAGGGCGAAACCATTGATAAATACCTTGTTGGCGGTTACAGCAGCATTTCGCTCGGTTATATCGGCGTGTACGAAATGACCAAACTGATGAAGGGCGTAAGCCATACCGACCCCGTGGGCGAAGAATTTGCGCTGCGTGTAATGCGTTACCTGCGCGCCAAATGCGATAAATGGAAACAGCAGACCGGCATCGGCTTTGCACTGTACGGCACTCCGGCCGAAAGCCTGTGCTACCGTTTTGCCCGCATAGATAAAGAACGCTTCGGCACTATTGACGACGTTACCGATAAAGGCTACTACACCAACTCCTACCACGTTGACGTGCGCGAAAATATCGACGCTTTCAGCAAATTTGCCTTTGAAAGCCAGTTCCAGAAAATTTCCAGCGGCGGCGCTATCAGCTACGTGGAAATTCCGAACATGCGCCACAACACCGAAGCACTGGAAGATGTAGTGCGCTTTATTTACGATAACATTCAGTACGCAGAGTTCAACACCAAGAGCGACTACTGCCATGTGTGCGGCTTTGACGGCGAAATCATCATCAACGACGATTTGGAATGGGAATGCCCAAACTGCGGCAACAAAGACCATAACCTGATGAACGTAACCCGCCGTACCTGCGGCTACCTGGGTGAAAACTTCTGGAACGTGGGCAAAACCAAAGAAATAAAATCCCGCGTTCTGCACCTGTAACGGAGGCCTGCCATGAACTACGCGGCAATTAAAACACATGATGTCGCCAACGGGCCGGGCGTGCGCGTATCGCTGTTTGTAAGCGGCTGCACGCATTACTGCAAAGGCTGCTTTAACCAGGAAGCATGGGATTTTGACTACGGCCAACCGTTTGACGCAGCGGCGGAAGAAGAAATTTTAAACGCCTTAAAGCCGCCGTATATTAAAGGCTTCAGCCTTTTGGGCGGCGAACCGTTTGAACCCGCCAACCAGAAAGCCCTGCTGCCATTTATGCAGCGACTGCGCAAAATGTACCCCAATAAAACCGTATGGTGCTATACCGGTTACGACCTTGAAAAAGATCTGTTAACCGGCCGCCTGTGCGACTATGAAATTACGCGCGCCCTTTTGGACTGCATTGACATATTGGTGGACGGCGAATTTGTGGAAGCAAAAAAAGACCCCAACCTGCGCTTCCGCGGCAGCAGCAACCAGCGCGTTATCCGCCTTGCGGAAACCTTAAAAGAAGATAAAATAGTTTTGTGGGACGATAACGAAGGTTTGTTTGAACCGGGGAAATAACGGAAAAATAAAAACGCACTCAGATTTTATCTGTGTGCGTTTTTTAGTATATATTTATTGATTTTATTTTACTTCAATATTTAATTCAATGCCATGAGGTATATTTGGATTCATAGCTTCTTTTAAATTTTCTGGAGTAGTTTGCAGATCTACATTGTTACGTACTTCAACTTCAAAATTTGTTCCGGCTGGATACTCAATATTTGTACCTTTCATAAAGAGGCCGCCAACTAAGCTTACTGCTGCTGCAACAGCGACTGCGCCTCCATCTGTTTTTCCTTTACCTTCTAAGCCTTTTTTAGTGGTACAGTTATGTTATTTAAAGTTTTGATTTCTTTACCGGCTATTCTTAATACACCTTTGCGTCCAAAACCGCCAGCTTTTTGTACTTCGTAAACATAGCCGATGCCTATGGTATCTTTTGGAATAACAATAACTCCGTTTATAATTAAGTTTTCGACCATTTTAAATTCAACGAGTTGATTTTTCTTTAATTTTTTAGATGTAGCCATTTCCAATAATTCTACATTTAGCTTTGTTCCTTTTGGAATATAAATATGCCCGTTTTCAACACCTTCAATAATTTGTTTTTTATTTTTATTTTTTTCTTCCTCCATAATTTTTGCAACTCGTTGTTTCATAGTTAGATTTTCTGGCTCTTTAGTAGTTTCTTCGTCAGCAAAAGGGTCATAATTTTCATTGACTACAACTTGTTTGTACGTAGCTTCGCTTGCAAAAACTACGGGCATATATGTACTATTAATTAAAAAATTAGCACATAATATTGCTGAAAATAATTTTTTGTAATTCATCAATAACACTCTCCCATAATTATGATACTATATTAAAAATATTATATAATAATTAGTAACCTTTCGGAATGTTATAATATAATTTTGACAATAGCTGCTATAAATAATAGTTGATTATAATATTTGATTTTTAAACATAAAAATTTAGTACTGATAATAAGAAAATTTGCTATTCCCTCATTCTTTTGATTACTCAAAAGAATGAGAATGAAAGAAAAAATTGATAATGCATAATTAAAGCCGCAACGTAAACAAAAACAAATAATAAATCCATAGTTTGCATTTGCAAAATGCTTGTGCTATAATAATCTTGCAATATGGATAGAAGTGCTATCATAAACATGTGGTGCACGCAAAAAACAAAAAACCGGGAGCTGCAACTCCCGGTTTTTTAATTGTGCTGGCTGTGAGCCGTAATTATCTGTCCAGCCACTTGCAAATATAATACGAAATTACACTTGCTATGACAGATATAATTATGGATAGAAAACTATCAAACATGCAGTTCACCTCCTTCCTGCCGGAAAGAGTCACAGCTTTTCTATTATGCCTGTAAAATAAAATTTTGTCAATCTAACATTAAACAAATAAAAAACGCCGCTGTTAAGGCGGCGTTTAATCTGTACATCTGCATATTTGCATATCTGCGTAAGCAGGGTTATTTTATTTCCCTTCACCCGTTAAGCGGCGGATTACTTCGTGGTAGGCTTCTTCCACATTGCCCATGTCGCGGCGGAAACGGTCTTTATCCAGCTTTTCGTTGGTGTCCCAGTCCCACAGGCGGCTGGTGTCCGGAGTAATTTCGTCGGCAAGGATGATGTTGCCTTCGCTGTCGATGCCGTACTCGGTTTTAAAGTCAATCAGGCGTACTTTGCGCTGTGCAAGGAAGTCTTTTAATACGGCGTTGATTTTGAGCGCCATTTCGCGGATTTTGGCAATTTGTTCATCGGTTGCAAAACCAAAGGCTTCGCCGTAGTCGGGGCTGATCATCGGGTCATCAAGTGCGTCGCTTTTGTAGTAAAATTCTACCAGCGGGCGTTTAAGCACATAGCCTTCTTCAACGCCCATTTTTTTGGCAAGGCTTCCTGCGGCAATGTTGCGGCATACAACTTCAACCGGAATGATTTTTACTTTTTTGCAAAGCTGTTCGCGGTCGCTGAGCTTTTTAATAAAGTGGTGCTCAACGCCGTTTTTGCCGAGCAGGTCAAAAAAGAAGCTGGTAATGGTGTTGTTCATAATGCCCTTATCAACAATGGTGCCTTTTTTGGCGCCGTTTAAGGCAGTGGCGTCATCTTTATAATAGATAACTACTTCGTTGGGGTCGGCGGTGGCGAAAACTTTTTTGGCTTTGCCTTCGTATAACATTTCAGCCATGTGTTAAAACCTCTTTCTTTTATTAAGTAATGCCCGGCGTTTTTCCGGGCATCCTGGTTAACTTGTGTTTTTGATGTAAATATTTTAGAACTTTTAAAAGTGCTTGTCAATTGTTTTTACAGAAATTTGTCTAATACATACGGCACAAAATCCACTAAATTTTCAGAAAATAAAAACATTTGCCTGAAGGCTTTACAAAATGTGTAAAGGGGGCTATAATTACAGCATAAGCAACAGCGAAGTTGCAGAAGCATTTAAACTTCGCACGTTGCTTTTTTTATTTTGTTTTTATTTTGAGGGGGACTAAAAAATGACGAGTGTTCCGAAACTTTTTGGCAGCGAGGTTTTTAACGAAACTGTTATGAAGGACCGCCTGCCAACCGCTACTTACAAGGCTTTTAAAAACGCGGTTTTAAAGGGCGAACCGTTGGATTTGCCTATTGCCAATATCATTGCCAACGCTATGAAGGACTGGGCGCTGGAGCATGGCGCAACGCATTTTACGCACTGGTTCCAGCCGATGACGGGCATTACCGCCGAAAAGCACGAAAGCTTCATCACGCCTACGGCGGACGGGCGTGTTATTATGGATTTTTCGGGCAAGGAACTGGTACAGGGTGAGCCTGATGCTTCGAGCTTTCCTTCCGGCGGGCTCCGTGCTACTTTTGAAGCGCGCGGCTACACTGCCTGGGACCCGACAAGCTATGCTTTTATTAAAGACGGCTGCCTGTATATCCCAACGGCGTTTTGTTCTTACACGGGCGATGTGCTTGACAAGAAAACTCCGCTTCTGCGCAGCATGTGCTGTGTAGACCGTGCGGCAAGGCGTATTTTAAAACTGTTTGGCGAAAGCACCGAAAAGGTTATTACAACGGTTGGGCCGGAGCAGGAATACTTTTTGGTAGATAAAGATATGTACGATAAACGCCGCGATTTGAAGTTCGCCGGCCGTACGCTGTTCGGCGCAATGCCGCCGAAAGGGCAGGAGCTTGAGGACCATTATTTCGGCATTATCAAACCCCGCGTTAAGGCGTTTATGAAAGAGCTTGACGAAAAGCTGTGGGAGCTGGGCGTGCTTGCCAAAACGGAGCATAACGAGGTTGCACCTGCCCAGCACGAGCTGGCGCCGATTTTTGCAGGCACCAACATTGCAACCGACCATAACCAGCTTACCATGGAACTGATGCAGAGCGTGGCACGCAAGCATAATCTGGTGTGCCTGCTGCACGAAAAACCTTTTGACGGCGTAAACGGCAGCGGCAAGCATAATAACTGGTCGCTGGGCACGGTTGAAGGCGAAAACCTGCTCGACCCTGGGGCTGAGCCGTATAAAAACCACCGTTTCCTGCTGTTTCTGGCAGCCGTTATTAAAGCGGTTGACGAATATCAGGACCTTCTGCGCATAAGCGTTGCCAGCGCAGGCAATGACCACCGCCTGGGCGCCAACGAAGCGCCGCCGGCGATAGTATCAATGTTTTTGGGCACCGAGCTTACCAATGTGCTGAAAGCCATTGAAGCAGGTGTTGAATATAAACCCGCAGACGAAGGCGAATTGAAGCTGAGCGGCAATGTGCTGCCTGCTTTGAAAAAAGACAATACGGACAGAAACCGTACTTCGCCGTTTGCATTTACCGGCAACAAGTTTGAGTTCCGCATGGTTGGTTCTGCCGCCTCCATTGCCGGGCCGAACGTTATTTTAAACGCCATTGTTGCCGAAGCTCTGGAGGAGTTTGCCGATAAATTAGAAGCAGCGGCCGATTTTGATGCCGCAGTGGTAGAACTCGTCAGAGAAACCGTAATCGCGCATAAACGCATCATCTTCAATGGTGACGGTTATACCGATGCATGGGTTGAAGAGGCCAAATCGAGGGGGCTGCTCAATCTCAAATCCACTCCTGAAGCACTGCCTTACATGGTTAAAGAGAAAAACATAAGCCTGTTTGTAAAACACGGCATCTTTACCGAAGCGGAAATCCGCAGCAGGCTGGAAATTTCGCTTGAAAATTACAGTAAGGCAATCCGTATTGAAGCGCTGGCAATGCTTGATATGCTGTTTAAAGACATTTTGCCCGCCGCAGCACTTTACACTGCCGATTTAACGGCGGCAGCAAAGAGCAAAAAAGAGCTTGGCATTGCAGGCAGCTTCGAAACGGAGCTTGCTTCCAAAATTGCAACGCTCAGCAGCCTGCTTTACACAGATGCAGAAAAATTAAAAGCAGGGCTTGGTGACGTTGTAAAAACATCTGCACAGGCAGAGGCAGATTATTACCATGACGTTATTTTAAAAGACATGGGCGCTTTGCGCGAAGCCGGCGACGAACTGGAAAAACTGATGGGCGGCAAATACCTGCCGTACCCGACTTACAGTGAATTGCTGTTTGGCGTATATTAAAACCGAATTTGAGTTTTGCTGCACAACGGGGTGTATCTTAAAAGGTACACCACGCTTTTGTTTTAGTTACAGAAAAGAGGGCTAATATGAGGGGATTAATACATGGTTTACTGGCGGCAGGCGTGCTTTTGGGCATTCCGGGCACGGTGCTTGCCGCAGAAGGAGCGCCGGCAGTTGATACCGGCGACACGGCGTGGGTGCTGATAAGTGCTGCGCTTGTAATGCTGATGACACCGGGGCTGGCGTTTTTTTACGGCGGCATGGTGCGCAGCAAAAACGTACTGACGACAATTATGCAGAGCTTTTTTATTGTGGCAATGGTCAGCGTGCAGTGGGTGCTGTTCGGCTTCAGCCTTGCCTTCGGGCCGGATATTAACGGCGTTATCGGCAGCTTAAGCTGGGCAGGGCTTACCGATACGGCGCTTTTTGCCGCTCCTTACGAAGATTATTCCGCAACGGTGCCGCTGTTTGCCTTTGCGGCATTCCAGTGCATGTTTGCGGTAATTACGGCGGCGCTTATTACCGGCGCTTACGCCGAACGCTTTAAATTTGGCGCGTTTGTGCTGTTTACCTTTTTGTGGACTACGTTTTTGTACGACCCCATGGCGCACTGGGTATGGGGCGTTGGCGGCTGGCTGCGTGATTTGGGCGCGCTCGACTTTGCGGGCGGCACGGTTATCCATATTTTAAGCGGCGTCAGCGGTTTGGTAGCCTGCATTATGCTTGGCAAACGCAGCGGCAAGGGAGTTGTGCCCATGCTGCCGCACCACTTGCCGATGACGGTGCTGGGGGCAGCGCTTTTGTGGTTCGGCTGGTTCGGTTTTAACGCAGGCAGCGCGCTTGGCGCTAACGGCCTTGCAGCCGGTGCGTTTGTGGTAACGCAGGCAGCGGCGGCAGCTGCAACCTTATCGTGGGTTGGCGCAGAATGGCTTGTAAACGGGCACCCCACCATGCTTGGCGCAGCAAGCGGCTGCATTGCAGGGCTTGTTGCCATTACTCCGGCGGCAGGCTTTGTAACCGTTGTGCCGGCCGTTTTAATCGGGCTTATCGGCGGCGTGCTGTGCTTTGCGGCAGTGGCCATTGTTAAGGCAAAACTCGGGTACGACGACGCACTCGACGCATTCGGCGTACACGGCGTTGGCGGCACCTGGGGCGCACTGGCAACCGGGCTTTGGGCAACCAAGACGGCTAACTCCGCCGGTGCGGACGGGCTTTTTTACGGCAACGCACACCAGCTGTATGTACAGGCAGTAACGGTAGTGGTTGCCATTGTGCTGGCCGTTGTTGGCACCTACATAATTTTAAAAATAGTGGGCGCAGTTACAATCCTGCGTGCTGATGCTGCCGAAGAAGAAAGCGGGCTTGACATTGTTGAACACGGCGAACGCGCTTACCGCCAGAGCATTATAAACGGCACGCCGCTTACTAACCTTGCCGTGCAGGAAGCACCGGCCTTTGCCGCCAAACCGGCACCGGCAGGCAAATAATTTACGGAGGCAGTTATGAGACCGATTACCAAAATAGATATTATAACCAGAACCGAAAAACTGGACGAACTGAAAGTTGCTTTTGCGGAAATTGGCGTTACCGGCATGACGGTAAGCCAAGTGTTTGGCTGCGGTTTGCAAAAAGGGCATAAGGAAGTGTACCGCGGGCAGGCTTACGATATTAACCTTGTGCCGAAGGTTAAAATAGAAACGGTTGTCTGCGAAGTTCCGGTGGACGAAGTTTTGCGCGTAGCACAGAAAGTACTTAAAACCGGTCAGCCCGGCGACGGCAAAATCTTCATTTACCCGCTGGCCAATGCAGTTAAAATCCGCACCGGCGAACAGGGCGAGGCAGCCATTATCGACGACCATAAATGAGCGCCGCTTAGTGCCGGGCCGCAGGCGATGGCAATAAGTGTGCCAGCGAAGCTATGCAAATTTCGCGATTGAATAAAGAGCGAAATTTACGGTCCTTAACATCGCCCAATATAAGCGAGCCTTTGGCGAAGCTTAGATTTTTAAATAATAACCAGCATAGACTGATAAACAGTAACGGCGGAGCTTATACAGATATAAAAACACAGCACGCCGTTATATAAAAACCCCACAGTCATCACCTTTCATTGCACTGCGTGCCCAAAGCGCCGCAGTGCGCTTTTTTAGCTGAGTCGCCACTTAGTGCCAAGCGGCAGCGCAGGCAATAAGTGTGCCAGCGAAGGCACGCAAATTTTGCGAGCGAATAGCGAGTAAAATTAGTGAACCTAAACGAGTCGCCAAATATAAACGAGCCTCCCATTACAAACCTTCCTGCCAAAAGTTTTATCAAACATCCATGAGTATGTTATAATTAAAAATACTTTTAAAATCATCAGCAGGGAGTTAAGCCATGAACCTTTTATACATCGCCGTTGGGGGCGCGCTTGGCGCAGTGCTGCGTTATCTTGCGGGCAATGCCGCCGTAAAATATTTTAACCCGCAGCTGCCGTACGGAACTTTTATTATTAACATCAGCGGCTGCTTTTTAATGGGGCTTTTGATGACCATGATTGTGGATAAAGGCCTTTTGCCGCCGGTATGGCGTTTGTTTTTATGTGTAGGCGTGCTGGGCGGGTTTACTACGTTTTCATCCTTCGGGTATGAAGTATATACGCTTTTTGCGGAAGGAAACCTTGCCTGCGCTTTGTTATACGCCGCGTTAAGCTGTCTTTTGGGCGTGCTTGCGGCGGCTGCCGGTGTTTTGGCAGTAAAAATTTTAATATAGCTTTTACGTGTTTAAAGAGGGCATTGCTGCTCTTTTTTTTATTTTGTGCATGAAGGGATGTAGTTTACTGCTTACGGCACTATCTCTGCCTGGAGATAGTGCATGTTTTGCGTGGGCATTTTAGGTACTATTGCTAACGTACGGTAGTACTTAGGGAACAAGGTAAATTATATATATAATCTTTGAATTACTTAAGAACAAGGTAAGAACGTAATACGGCAAAGAAAAGATAAAGAGAAAAAACAAGAAAAAAGAGAAAAGAAAAGAAACTCACCCATATAAACGGTAAAACAGGGGCAAAAATTAACCATGCGCAAAAAATTGCCAAAAAATTTTACAGGCAGGTAAATTTTTAAGGCATAAAATCCGTTTATATGGGTGTAAGGGCAAACACAAAAAAACAAACAGCCCAAGGAAAGGAGCATGCTAAAATGGCAGCAGCAAAAACAGTGTTATCTCAAACAATGTCTATCAACGTGGAGGACGGCTTCGATGGCAAAGGTACAGCGCAGACCAAGGCGCACACATACTCGGGCATCAAAAAAGACGCGGGTGCTGATGAGCTTGTTAAAGCTGGTACGGCGCTGGGCAGCCTGATGGAAAACGAAGTTGTGAACATTGTTGTAATCGAAAAAGCAGAAGTGGCGGAAGCCGAGTAATTAACCGAAGAGAGATTGAAACATGGAAAAAGTATTACAGCTTGTATTTAAAAAAGCCGACGGCAAACAGAAGGTGCTTAACGTAACCGACCCGCGCGAAAATGTTACGGCGGAAGAAGCGCGCACCGCCATGCAGAGCATTGTAGACAGCGGCGTATTTAATGCCGACGGCAACGCACTTGCCGAAGTTGTGGAAGCGCGCGTGCGCACTACCGAAGTGAACGTGCTGAAATAAGGCGGCTAAGCGATGGACGCGGAACTTATCTTCAGCCAGCTGGCAAATTTCGGGTTTCCGGTAATGCTTTCGTGGTATTTATTAATACGCATGGAAAGCAAGCTGGATAAACTTACCGAAAGCATTAGCGCACTGACGGCAAATATCGCGCAAGGCGTAAATTAAAAACCGCTTGCGCGGATAAAACTATGAAAAAACAGCCTGACAGGGCTGTTTTTTCTTTACCTTGTTCATTTTCTTTTATATAGGCAGCGTCTTTGAATTAACGTTAATATTCTTGATTTACTTTTTATGTTATTTCCTTTTACTCCTTTGTATGTAGTTTAGTATATCTTAATTTACTTTTTTACACATGTTCATTCTTTTGATTGAGCAAAAGAACGAACCAAGAAAACTCACGCGGCTGACAAAAATTTACGTATTTTATTGCTAAAGCAAAAAATCCGCACGCGGCATACTGCAAGCAATAAAAATTTCCACGGAACTCGCTATGCTCAAACACCGAGAAATTTTTATTGCTTTTTATTAAATACCGATAAATTTTTAATGCCGCGATTGCCGTAAACCGCACTTTTAATGTATTTAATTTAGGATGCTTGTTCCGCTCAAATTCGCACATTATAATTATTTAATTCAAATATCAATCTTGCCACCATGTTATAATTGCATAATACCGTAAGTTATATAAATTTTGATAATTAATATATATAAAGTTTGATACAAAAGCAGAATATACTAAATAAAGAAGTTAAAAAGTACGGTTTACGGCAGGACGCGACTTTCCAAAAATAGGATGCTGACTTTAAATAAAAAAGCACTTGCAGCATAGCCGAGGACTGTTTGAGTTTGCGTAGCAAACGAGTTCCGCAGGCGCAGCAAGTGCTATACGAATTTGATACAGTCATCCGTATAATTTTTGGAGGAGCGAAGGCTTTGGGCTGAGTCGCCAATTAGTGCCGAGTGATAGCGAAGGCAATAATTGTGCCAGCGAAGCTACGCAAATTTTGCGATTGAATAATGAGTAAAATTTACGTTACCTTAATATTTTGGCCTACAAAAAGTAATATGAATAAAAAAGTAAATTAAGATATACTAACGTAAATACAAAGATAAAACCAAAATTAAAAAATCCAAAATTCAAATTAAGGTTTTAAAATAAAAGGCACGGTTTTAGCCGTGCCCTTTTATTTTATTTTTGTTTCCTAATCTCCGTTACCGGCACGCCGCCGATGCCCCAGTTATCGGTGTCAACTTCGTCGATAACCACAACCGTGGTGGCGGTGTTTTTGTTCAGCACGCGGTGCAGAAGCTCCGTTGCTCCTTCGATAAGCTGTTTTTTCTGCTCCGGCGTTACGTTGCCTTCGCGGGTAATTTTAATATTAACGTATGGCATGGGCGTCACTCCTTTTTGTTTTATTATAACACGGCATTAAAAATTTTACTTGCTATTTAAAATCCGTTGTGCTATTATTTATCTGCATTCAAATACCTTAGGGCAGCATCCGCAGGAGCTGTACCATATAAAGGGCATTAATGCAAAAACAAGGTCGGTAAAACGCTTGGACTTAATTGCCGGGACGTGACGGAATAGTGCATTTATGCGTATTTTGGCGTACTCTGCCCGGAGTGCGCTTTTTTTATGCTTCCGGTTAATCCTTGCAGAAAGGAGTTGTTATGGATTTATCTTTTGGCGTTGCAGGCCCGGGGCGCGTAGGCATGTCGCTGGCAAAGGCGTTTGCCGCTGCGGGGTTAAGCTGCGCTGGTGTTTACGGCGGCACTCATGCCAAAGCAAGGGCGGCTGAAATTGGCGTGCGGCATTTTAATGAGCCTTTGGGGCTTGTTGCCGCGGCGGATGTTATTTTTATCTGCGTGCCGGACAGGTTTATTAATGAGGCGGCAGAGAGCATGGCAAAGGCTGCTGCACAAGCCGGGCTTGATGTTTGCGGCAAGTATTTTTACCATGTCAGCGGCAGCGCCGGGCTTGATGAACTTGCCCCGCTCAAAGCGCTGGGCGCGGAAACAGGCAGCCTGCATCCGCTTCAGAGTTTTGCTGCGCCGGTAAAAAGCCTTGCGGGAATTGGCATGGCGGTGGACGGCAGCGCAAAGGCGCAGGAGCTTGGTTTTAAACTGGCGCGCCTTTCAGGGGCGGCTGCCTTTAAAGTGCCGCAGAAGGAGCGGGCGCTGTATCACGCGGCGGCGTGCTTTTGCAGTAATTTTACGGTAACGGTTACTGCCCTTGCCGAAAAGCTGCTTTTACGCTGGACTGATGACGAAGAAACCGCGCACAGGCTGCTTGTGCCGCTTTTAGCCGGTACGGCGGCAAATCTTGCTTCGGCAGAAAATGCGGGCGCGGCGTTAACCGGCCCGATATCGCGCGGGGACGCGGTTACGGTTGCCGGGCATTTAAAAGTTTTGCCGCAGGAGTTTGTGCCTGCCTACTGTGCGCTGGGGCTGGCAACGGTTAAGCTGGCACGCGAAAGCGGGCGCATTACGGAATCCGCAGCGGCGGAAATGACGGAATTATTTACGGAGGCAAATAAATGAAGCAAATTACAACAGCTGCAATAAAGCAAATGAAACAAAACGGCGAACCGGTAACCATGGTGACGGCGTACGACTACGCCATGGCCAAAAACGTGTGCGAGGCCGGTATTGAAATGATTTTGGTGGGCGATTCGCTGGGCAATGTGGTGCTGGGGTATAACAGCACGGTGCCGGTAACCATGGACGAGATGATTCACCATACCAAAGCCGTTATGCGCGCGGCGCAGGGCAGCGGCACAATGGTTGTGGGCGATATGCCTTTTATGAGCTATCAGGCAAGCGTGGTGGACGGCATGTACAACGCTGCCCGTTTTTTGAAGGAAACCGGCTGCGCGGCAGTAAAGCTTGAAGGCGGCGCGGAAGTGTGCGGACTGGTGCAGAAACTTACGCAGGCAGGCATACCGGTTGTAGGGCATATTGGGCTTACGCCGCAATCGGTAAACCAGCTGGGCGGCTTTAAGGTGCAGGGCAAAAGCGCAGAGGCGGCGCAGAAGCTTTTGGACGACGCCCGCGCACTGGAACAGGCAGGTGCGTTTGCCATTGTGCTTGAATGTGTGCCCGAAGCACTGGCGGCAAAGGTTACGGAAAGCCTTAAAACGGCGGCAACTATCGGCATCGGCGCAGGCAAATACTGCGACGGGCAGGTGCTGGTATGCAACGACCTTTTAGGCTATACCGATGGTTTTTGCCCCAAATTTGTTAAGCGCTACGCCGATTTGCACAGCGAAATGACTGAGGCGTTTAAAGCCTATGCGGCAGATGTAAAAGCACGCAGCTTCCCCGCGGCGGAGCATACTTTTAAAATAGATGACGAAGTTTTGGAAAAACTGTACTGATAAAGGAGAAGCAAAATGAAACTTTGCAGAACAACCGCGGAACTCCGCGAAGAAATTGCGCTTGCCAAAGCGGCAGGCAAAACCATCGGCCTTGTGCCGACCATGGGCGCGCTGCACGAAGGGCACGCTTCGCTTATTAAAGCGGCGGCAATGGAAAACGAGCTTGTTGTGGTAAGCGTGTTTGTAAACCCCACGCAGTTTGGGCCTAACGAAGATTTGGACGCTTACCCCCGCACGCTTGACGCCGACTGCAAACTGGCGGAAAGCTGCGGCGCGGACATTGTTTTTGCACCAACGCCTGCCGAAATGTACCCCAGCGAGGATATGACCTGGATAGAAGTTACCGGCGACATTACCAAAGTGCTGTGCGGGCGCACAAGGCCCATTCATTTCCGCGGCGTAACAACGGTTGTTGCCAAGCTGTTAAACCTGGCCCAGCCCGACCACGCTTATTTTGGGCAGAAGGACGCTCAGCAGGCAGAGGTTTTAAAACGCATGGTTAAGGATTTGTTCTTTAACGTAAAGCTGCGCATTATGCCCATTGTGCGCGAGGCGGACGGGCTTGCCAAATCTTCGCGCAACACATATTTATCAAAAAGCGAGCGTGCGGCGGCGGTAATTTTAAACAGCAGCCTCGAAACCGCCTCCATGCTTTTTAAAGCGGGCGAGCGCAGCAGCCAGAAACTGGTGGAGGGCGTTAAAAAACTTATCGGCGACGAGCCCATGGCACAGATTGACTACGTGGAAATATATGCCCTGCCGGGGCTTACTCCTGCGCCGGAGGTTTTAACAAAAGGGCAGTATCTTTTGGCGCTGGCTGTAAAATTTGGCACAACACGCCTTATTGACAACGTAATTTTGGAGGTAGAATAAATGCTTTACACGATAATGCACGGCAAAATTCACCGCGCAACGGTAACGGAAGCCAACCTTGAATACATGGGCAGCGTTACAATCGACAGCGAACTTATGGAAATGGCAGGCATTTTGCCGGGCGAGCGCGTGCAGATTGTAGACAACAACAACGGCGCGCGCCTTGAAACCTACACCATTGCGGGCGCACCGGGCAGCGGCGTAATTTGCCTTAACGGTGCGGCAGCACGCCTTGTGCAGCCGGGCGACAAGGTTATTATTATGGCTTACGCGCAGATGACGGAAGAAGAAGCGCGCCGCTGCGAGCCGAAGGTTGTAATGGTGGACGAAGCCAATAAACCGCTGAAAGTGCGCGGCACGGAACTGGAAAGAGAAATTGGCTGACGGCGCTTTGCCATTAGGTAATAAAACAAGGAAATATATAGTAGAAAAATAAAACCCCAAACGGGCTGCAACGTGGGCAGTTTTGCTTAACTGCCTTGCGGTGCAGCCTGTTTTGTTTAATATAGTAAAAAGCAAACGGATTATATTGTTCGGAGTTACAAAAATGCTGTGGCTTCTTCGTTACCGGCCGGATTCTTTAAACCGGCCTTGCGGAGAAAGCAGCCTGAATTTAGCCGCCGCAGTTTTTGTTAACCTCCTCGCACTATAACCCGTTTGCTTTATTTAAGTTCAGCGATTCTTATGCAGCTTTTATACAATAGTGATTAATACAGTTATCAGTACGCTTCGCCGTTTAAAACTTTATGCCGTCTGCCGCATAGCATATACAGGGAGCAGGCAAGGATGGCGCAGGTTAAAAAGGCAAGCAGCACCAGCGCATGGGCGGTGCCGGTCTGCGTGCCTGCTGTTCCGGCAGATGTGTTTTGCGCTGCTGCAACAATACTGGCGCATATTGATGTGCCAAGGGCTCCGGAAAGCGGCTGCAGGGTATTAATTACGGCGTTGCCGGAAGCTGAATCATCTGCTGATAGGCAGCGGATAGCGCAGAGCGTAACGGTAGGTATCGAAGCAGCCTGCCCAAAGGCAAAGAAAGTGTACAGCACGGCAAATAAAGTGTTGCTGATATCGGGCGTAAGCCACGCCATGGCTGAAACGGAGCTTAACATTAAAATGCTGCCGCCCAAAACTGGCACTGCGGCTCCGCAGCGGTCAAGCACACGCCCGGCTGATGGCGTTACCAAAATACCAAGTATGCAGCCCGGCAGCAGCAGGCAGCCTGCGGTGAAAGCATCGGCACCGAAAACAAGTTGGGCGTAGTTGGGAATTAAAAAGCCAAGCCCGAGTACCGTAAAATAAATAAAAACCATAGCGGCAGCACCGCTGTTAAAACGACTGCTGCGGAAAATTTTTACGTTTATTACAGGCGTAAGGCTTGTAAGCGAGCGGCGGTAAAATAAGGCAAGCAGTACAGCGCTTATAAGAAGCGGAATTGTTACCGCGGCACTTAGCCAGCCTGCCTGTGTATGCGCTGTGGCTGTAATAAACAGTGCAAAACCAACAGCCATTAAAAGGTAATTGCTCCATTCAAAGCGGGTGTGTTTAAGATGCGGATTTGCAGGTACGGTTAAAAGCCCGGCTATCAGCGAAAGCAGCAGCAAGGGCAGCATAAAAACAAAAATAAGCCGCCAGCCCCACAATGTTATAATAAGCCCGCCTGCAAAAGGGCCCACTACCGGTGCCATGGCAGTTATCATGCAGGCAACGCCCATCATAAAGCCGGTTTTTTGAGCAGGCACTTCTTCAAGAACCAGATTAAACATCAGCGGCAGGGCTATGCCTGTGCCAAGCCCTTGTACTATGCGGCCGGTAAGCAGCAGGGCAAAGCTGGGGGCGGCGCAGTATAACACAGTGCCTGTTATAAAAAAGGCTTCTGCCGCTATAAAAAGCCGCTTATGGCTGAAATTATTTTTTAACCAGCCGGATGCAGGCACAATTATGGCAAGCATCAGCAGATAACCTGTGGTAAGCCACTGCACGGCGGCAGTACCAATGCCAAATTCACGCATTAGCGTCGGAAAGGTAATGTTCATGGCGGTTTCGGCAACCACTCCGGCAAAGGCCATAATACCGGCAGAAATTATTGCCGTTACAAGCTTGGGCGTTAATTGTTTATCTTTTTGCATGTATGTCACCTCTAAAGTTATGCATAATAATTACCTAAAGTAACTATATTGGTAATTATATAGGCATTGACGTATATTGTCAATGCCTGCTGCAATTTAGGGCTTGGGCGGTTCGCTGTTTTTTAAAGCTGCATAAAAGCTGCGTATCGTTTTAGCGGCGCAGATAAGGTCATCGGGCTTAATGCCTGTTAACTGGCTGCTTACCCAGTTATGGTAGCGTTTAACATAAAAATCGCAGCAGCTTTTACCTTTATTTGTAAGGGCAACGTAAGTAACACGCCCGTCGGTTGCGCTGCCGGCTTTTTGGGCATACCCTGCGGCGGCAAGCTCTGATACAAGCCGGGTAATGCTTGGGCGCGTTACGTGCAGCGCAGTGCTGATGTCGCTTATTTTAACCAGCCCGTTTCTTTCTTCAAGCTGGGAAATGGTGTCGATAATCTGTATATGGCGCGGTGTTAAACCCTGCGGCAGCGGCGGCAAAAGTTCCAGTATTTTTTTGGCATCGCGGCAGCAGTCGAAAAAATCTTTAATTAAAGCGGTATCCATCAGAAACCCTCCGTAATTGTTTGTAAAAATTATATAACAAAAGGCGCTGCAAGGCAATTTGCGCCGCCGTTTTAAACGCTGTATAATAATTTTCGGAGGGGATTTTATGCAGTACGAACTGGTGCGCAGCAACAGGCGCACTTTAGCAATAACAATAGACGGCAGCGGCAGGTGCGTGGTGCGCGCGCCCATGCGTATGCCTCTGGCGGAAATAAAAAAATTTATCGAAGAAAAACGCAGCTGGATTGAAAACAAGCTGTGCGAAATAGAGTTAAAAACGGAACTTGCCCCGCGCGAGCCGGAGTTTAAAGAAGGCGCGGAGTGGGTGATAGCGGGCAACAGCGTGCGCATTAAATTTATTGCAGGCGCTGCAAAAGACTATGCGCAGCTTGCGCCGGACGGATTTATTTGCAGCAAAAAACTGGGCCGCCCCGGGCTGATTAAGTTTTTGCGCGGCTTTGCCAGGGATTTGTTTTACTGGCGCGTTGATAAATATGCGCAGACGATTGGCGTAGAGCCTTTGGGGGTCAAGGTGTCGGAAGCGCAGGCAAGATGGGGCTCGTGCAGTGCGCAGAACGTGCTGAATTTTTCGTGGCGGCTTATTTTTGCACCGCCCGCGCTGATAGATTACGTGGTGGTACATGAACTGTGCCATATTGGCTGCATGAACCACAGCCCTGCCTTTTGGCAGAGAGTGGCGGCTGTAATGCCGGATTATAAACAGCGCAGGCATTAAAGCAGCATGGGTATTTGCTGAAGTGGTTCAGGTAGGGTTCTTTTGTTTTGCTTTTTTGTTTTCGTCTTTGTAGTTACGTCTTTATATTTTCATTCACTTTTTTATTCATGTTACTTTTTATAACTAAAAAGTAACCAAAAAGTTTTCGCTTCAGCAAAAAATAAACGGCAAATGCAGCAAATAAGCTGGCACTTGCAGCACCTGCGGAACTCGTTTGCTTCGCAAACTCAAACAGTCCTCGGCAAACGCTGCAAGTGCCTTAATTATAGTTTGCCTATTTTTTGAATGTCGCGGCTTCGCTCAAATTCGTACTTTGGTTATTTCTTTCAAAAAACAGCAATGTTACCGTAAGTTTTAAGTAATATAATGTAGTAAGTTACATATATTATGATAAAAAGTAGTGGCGAAAGACGATACAAAGCAAGTATATACTAAATCAAGCACATAAAAAGTACGGGTTACAGCAAATCGCGGCATTAAAAATTTAGCGGTATTTACAAAAGAAAATAAAATTTTCCCGGTGTTTGAGCGCAGCGAGTTCCGTGGAAAATTTTATTTTTATCTAAAGAGCCGCGTTAAAAATTTTTTCAGCCGCGTGAGTTTTCTTTGGCTGAATCGCCAATTAGAAACAAGCTGTAAGCGAAGTTTATAATTGTGCCAGTGAAGCCAGGCAAATTTTACGACCGAATAGGAAGTAAAATTTACCCTCCAAAATTTCTTTGGTTACAAAGAATGAACATGAATAATAAAATAAATTAAAACATAAAAACGTACATACAAAGACGAAACGTAAATAAAAATATAACAACGTAAAATCAAAACCTAATCCAGAATCAAAAACAAAATATAAGTAAATTTAAACATAATTTCAAAAACCAAACGTAAAATTAAAAATAATAAAACTTCATAATATAAAAATCTTAAAATCCCGCTTTAACTAAAATATAAAAAATGCTATAATTATACGTCAAGGAGTTTGTAAAATGTCTAAAAAGGTTTTGTTTGGTTTTGATTATACAAACAACGAATTTGTAAAAATAATTTTATATTTGTTTGTCGGCGGCAGCGCCGCGCTGATTGAGTGGGCGTTTTTTTACGTTTTCTCGGAGGCGGCGGGCATAAATTATCTGGCGTCGACGGCGTGCGCTTATTTTTTATCAACGTTGTACCATTATTTTATGTGCAACATTCTGGTGTTTACAAGCGGCGTGCGCTATGGCAAAGCCAAAGAAATAAGCCTTGTGTTTTTGGTAAGCGGCATGGGGCTTTTATTTAATCTTATATTAATGTATGTTTTTGTTGGGCTTTTTGCATTGCCGGGGCTGCTTTCAAAAATTGCCGCCACCTGCATTGTGGTGGTATGGAACTATCTGGCGCGCAAAAAGTGGATTTTTTAAGGTGTGATAAAAGTGGAAACCAACGGCGTTGAAATTAAAAATTTTAAAAAGGTTGTCATTATTTACAACCCCAATTCCGGCAAGCAGATTTTTGTGAGCATGCTCTCGAGAGTGCTCGATTTAAAGCGCCGCCTGACGGCGATTATTGGCCCGAACAGGGTGGAGCTTACGGAGCTGCGCGAGTTTAAAAAGCTGACGGACTGGGCCGATAAAATTAAGGAAGAAAAGTACGACTGGGTAATTGTAGCCGGCGGCGATGGCACTTTGCGCGCCATGATTGCCGAGCTTGACCGCAACGGCTATGTGCCGTACATCAGCGTGTTCCCCGCAGGCACGGTAAACCTTGTTGCCAAGGAGTTTGACATGCCTGCCGACCCGGTGCGCTGGATTCAGCGTGTGCGCAAAGGGCGCATTAAACCGGTGCGTATCGGCAAGGCCAACGGGCATATCTTTTTAACCGTTGCCGGTATCGGTTTCGATTCCAAAGTTGTTGACAGCGTATCAAGCCTCGAAAAGCGTTTCCTGTCCTCCTTTGCCTATGTTGTGCAAAGCGGCGAGCTGGTGCGCAAGGAGCTTTTATTGAGCAACTGGCGTTACAGGTTCCGCGTTAAGTTTGACGGCGACCCCGAATGGTACGAGGCTTCTTCCGTTATTATCGGCAAAAGCCGCTATTATGCGGGGCGTTACAGCCTGTTTAAGGGCGCTGCCATTACCAACGATTATTTCGATGTGGCGCTGTTTACCGGCTGCAAGCGTGCGGACTTTTTAAAATATGCCGCCATGATTTTAATGGAATCGCTGGAGGGCGAGCAGGGCGTTATTGTTAAAAAGGCGCATACGCTTACCATTGAGTGCAATGTGGACGGCTTCCCGGCGGAGCTGGACGGCGACGTGGTTACGGCAACGCCGCTTTTAATAGAGATGTATTCCCAAACGGTTAACTTTCTGGCGTAAGGCGGGGCGAAGATGAGAAAACGTTACTGGCTGCTTGTGTTTATGGTTATTGCCTTTGCGGCCGAATATTTTTTGTCGTGGAAATTTTACAGAAGCATAGTGCCTTTCCCGGAAATGGAGTTCTGGTATACCGCGGTAAGCAGCTTTTTGCGCGATGTGCTGCTTTTGGGCGTGGCAGGGCTTTTGTATCTGCGCCGCACGCGTATCCGCGACAGGGTGAAGCGTTATTTTCCGGTAGTTGTAACAGGCGTTTTGTACCTTGGCGTAACGGCGTTTATGGTGCATCAGCTGCGGCTGGACGGCGGCGTTGTAACGGCGCTGGCAATACTTGCCGGGCTTAACAACAATATTTTTGCGGTGCTTGTAACTGCCATGTGCTACCATAAATGGGCAGGGCGCACCATGAAAACGGTGTATTTTGCCGTTTATTTTTTGTCGGCAGTTATTGTAATTTTTGACGCCTTTTATTTTTGGCAAACCAGCATGCACGTGCAGAGCGTGCTTTTTGCCAACCTCAATATATATGCCGTTAAGGGCGTGCTGGCCAGCATGGGCGCGCTTAAACTTGCGCTTATCGCCGCGGGTCTTCTGGCGCTTGTGCTTTTGTTCCGCGTAAACAAGCCCACCAAAAAGAAACCGAACTTTGTATGGTCACTGATGTGCGTAGCGGCGTTTTCGCTGGCGCTGAACATTGGCTACATGATGATGGGCAGCCTGAACGGTTATGTAATGAAAGAATACATGGGCATGTGGACGGAGGTTGAAAGCGAAAAAACGCGCGAAGCCTACCGCGATATGCTTACCGTGCCCGTAAACGTAAACTTTTTTGGCAAAATGCTGTTTAATACCGATAAAATCGTCAGCCGCAGCCATATTGAGCAGCGCCCGCTGACGGTAAAGGACGAGCAGGTTTTGCAGGAGCTGGGCATTATGCGCCCCAATGAAGAAAAGGCGGAGCTTAAAGCAAGCTACGACCGTATTGTAATGCTGGTGCTGGAATCCGTACACCGCGATTACATGCACTATTACAACGAAAACATACCGGCGGAGGCAACGCCCTACCTTGACAGCCTGCTTGAAAAATACCCGCACCTTGACCACTACTATTCTTCGGCAGTGCCTACAACGCAGGGGCTTAACGCAACCTTCCGCTCGCACTTAATTTATGACCCCGACCTGCCGGGCGAAGCGCAGCCTTCCATCTTCCGCAGCGTGCAGCAGGCAGGCTGGCGCGGCATATTTATGAACGCCAGCAGCCAGTATTACAACAACGAGCTGCACGAATACCCCACGCAGTTTGGCATGGAGGAATACTACGCCAAGGAATACCTTGAGGACGCAGGCTACACCGGCGCCAGCGGCTGGGGCTACCACAACGACGTTATGTACGCCGAAGCGCTGAACCTGCTTGAAAAAGGGCAGAAAAATAACGATAAAATGCTGCTGGTTGTTAAAACGCTGGATATGCACCAGCCGTATCCGTACTACGGCACCGCCTACGGCGATATGCCGGAAGGCGTGCGCGACAACAAATACGTTACCGTGCGCGGCATTTACTGGGTAAACCTCACCATTCAAAACTTCTTTAAAGAAGCATCACGCCGCGGGCTGATGGATGACCGCACACTGTTTGTAATAACCAGTGACCATAATCCGCACAGCGGCGGCGAATATATGGAACTGGTTACGGATGAACGCTCGCGCCGCAGCATTGCGCCGATACCATTGATTTTTATAGGCAAAAATTTAGCGCCGTTTGCACTTTTAGACGAAGAACAGTGCGCTTCGCAGATTGACCTTGCGCCGACGCTTTTGGCCTTGGGCGGCATTGCGGTGCCGGAAGAATTTATGGGCCGCAACTTTTTGCAGTATGCACCCTTGCCGTATGCGCTGGGCTATTTTGGCGGTAAAGCGTATTATTACAACGAAGATTTTTCGTTTGAGGACAAAATGGACGAGCCGGAGCAGGACCGTTACTGCGACGCGCTTACCAACTATATTATTCATGAATATGCAGACCGCCATTTAAAATACGGCGGACAGTAAACCAGGTAAAATAAAAATACCCTGCTTTAACGGCAGGGTATTTTGACAAATACGCACGCAGCGTATATAATATTCATGAGATAGCCTGACAGGTAGCAGCGTCGGCTCGTCTCCCTGTATTTTCACTACTTGAAGAAACGGCCGCACGTTACCTTACGTCAGGCCGTTTTTCATTTCAGCGTTTTATAAACAATGAAATGATGAAAACTATGAGCGAAGCAAAAGCAATCATTAAAGAAAGCACTTCAAAAACTGTCATAGTATCACCTCCGCTCTTTGCAGAGTGGAGCGGCCGACTCCGTCAGGCAATCTCATAGGCAAAATTATACCACAAAAATATGTTTAATAAAAGCGAATAGCCGGTGAATTTTCACCGGCTGAAATTTTTTGCTGGGATTTATGTTTGGGACTGATAGTTTTATTATAAACATATACCATCGTTTTATCGGGAACTATGTAAAAATGATGGAAGTAATTGATAAAAAGTTGAATTCAATCAAAACTCAATTGAGTGCAATAAATAATAAATATTGATTAAATATCAAAAGAATGGTATAATTAAAATAAGCAGTAACAGATATTGTGTTTGTAAAGAAGGGGGCGGAAATTATGCTGTTTACTTTTGAGGACGCTTTACAGATTCACCATGCCAAATGTGAGAAGATTGAGGTTTATAAACAGGCAAACCCGGCGGAAGCATGGGCCGGTTTTGGCGTAACGGCTATTTGCCCTACTGATGATTTTTACAGCGACGATGAGCTGGTGGCTTTCGATTCTTTTGACCGCACGGCTTACGAAGAAAAAATCAGCAAAGGCCCTTCCGCCTTGCCGGATAAGGCTTTTCCCGTGCTTGTGATTGTAAGGGCAGAACGTGAAGGTTAAGTTAATATGGCATAATAAAAACTCCGCGGCTTTTGCTGCGGAGTTTTGCTGTTGCGCTTAAATTTATTCTGCTTTGGCGGCGTGGCCGTTTAAAAAGTAATCTACTATTATCGAGGTCAGCTCAGTGTTATCCATAGTGCTGTTTATTACGTGGAACACGCCGTTGGCAATGCCTGCAAACAGGTGGTAGGCGCCAAAAATTGCTTCGGATGTTAATTTGCGCGTCGGGTCGGGCACGGTAAATATCTGCTGCGAATGGGTATATTTTAAATAGCCGCTTTCCTGCCCGTCCTGTAAAATTGCTGCCAGTACGTAAACTTCCTCCCACAAAATTTTGTAGTAGCGCAAAAGGCGTTCTTCCTCCGGCCTGGGCAGCGGGTCGCCGTAAAGGGAGGTTAATATCCAGTTGCCGTTTTCGTCAAAATCGGGGTGTATGCCCTGGTGCGCTGCGTTGAGCTCGTACCATACAATCAGCCAAAGGCCTTTATTGGTGCGCAGAAATTTTAACATGCAGTTAAGGTAGGCCTGCAGCTTGCCGCGGATATCGGGCTGCTGTGCCGTTAAGGAATGCAGCTCATCCATTAAATGGCTGTGCTTTTCTTCTATCAGCGTGTAAAAAAGGTTATCTTTATTGCCGAAGTATTTATAAAGCGTGCCTTTGCCGGTATCGGCCAGGGCGATTATTTCATCAAGCGTGGCTTTGGTGTAGCCGCGGCGCGAAAAAACATCTTCCGCGGCAATGAGGATACGTTCTTTTTTTGGCAGTGAAGCATCTATGGCAGTCATGGCGGCCTCCGTAAAACAATTTCATCATTAAAATATATTTATAAATTTATACCATTATATCATTTTTGGGCATTATGTGCAATTTGCACGGTTTATCCAAATATTTTGCGGGTATCATCCAAAAAATAAATTTGACTAATGAACTGTATCAATTATAATTATTATAGAGGTAGTATGTGCTTATTTGAGCATGAGAAATATTTTTAAAGAGGCAGGTTAAAGGAGGTTTAATAATGAGCTTAAAAATTTATACCGAGCGCTGCAAAGGCTGCGGCATTTGCGCTGCGTTCTGCCCCAAAAAGGTTCTGGCGGTAAGCGAACTTGAAAAGATTGAAGCTGTTGCGCCCGAAAACTGCATTCAGTGCGGCCAGTGCGAACTGCGCTGCCCGGATTTTGCCATTTTTGTACACAAAGAAGGAGATGAGAAGTAATGTCCAAGGTTTTATTATTGCAAGGCAACCAGGCTGTTGTTGAAGGCGCAATTGCAGCCGGTGTAAAATTCTTTGCGGGTTACCCCATTACTCCTTCCACGGAAGTGGCGGAATCCCTGGCTGAAAAGCTGCCGAAAAACGGCGGCAAATTTATTCAGATGGAAGACGAAATTGCTTCCATGGGCGCTGTTATCGGTGCGTCCTTAACCGGCAAAAAGGTTATGACGGCTACCAGCGGCCCGGGCTTTTCGTTAAAGCAGGAGCTTATCGGTTATGCCTGCGCTGCGGAAATTCCTCTGGTAATTGTTAACGTACAGCGTGTGGGCCCGTCTACCGGCCAGCCTACCAGCCCTTCCCAGGGTGATGTTATGCAGGCACGCTGGGGCACCCACGGTGACCATTGGCTGATTGCCCTCACTCCTGCAAGCGTTCCCGAATGCTTTGAACTTACTCTGCGCGCCTATGCGCTGAGCGAAAAATACCGTGTGCCGGTAATTCTTTTGATGGATGAAGTTATCGGCCATATGCGCGAGAAAATTGAACTGCCTGATGATTACAGCGATTTTCCGCAGGCAGAACGCAAACAGCCGGACTGCGCACCGGAGGACTTTAAGGCTTATGCCACGGATGAAAGCCTTGTTCCGGCAATGCCTGCTTTCGGCAGCGGCTACCGCTGGCATGTAACCGGTCTTGTTCATGACGAAACCGGTTTCCCGAAAGGCACTCCGGCAGCTACTCTTGCTGCTGCCAACCGTCAGCGCGCTAAACTTGAAAACAACCTTGACGATATCGTACAAGTTGAAAACTACCGTATGGAAGATGCCGATTTTGCCGTTGTAGCCTTTGGCGGCGCAGCCCGTACCGCTTACGAAACGGTTGATATGGCACGTGCGGAAGGCCTTAAGGTTGGCCTTGTACGCCCGGTTACCATCTGGCCGTTTGCCGAAGCGCAGATGAAGGAACTGGCCGGCAGGGTAAAAGGCATTTTGGTGCATGAGCTGAACTGCGGCCAGTATGTTCACGAAGTTGAACGCGCCGTTAACGGTAAAGTGCCTGTAAGCCTGTACGCAAAATATGATAACGAACCTGCAACTCCGGCCCAGCTTTTGGAAGAAGTTAAAAAAGCTATGGCGGCCCTGTAAGGAAAGGAGACTATATTTATGAATATGGAAGAAATGATCAATAAATATTTCCGTCCGGGCCGTTTGCCGCATATCTGGTGCCCCGGCTGCGGCAATGGCGTTGTTACCGGCAGCGTTGTTAAAGCTATTGCCAAACTCGATCTTTCCAAAGACGATGTGGCTGTAATTTCCGGTATCGGCTGCTCCAGCCGTGCTTCCGGCTATCTTGATTTTAATACCGTTCATTCTGCTCACGGCCGCGCTATTCCGGTTGCAACCGGCGTTAAACTGGCAGAGCCCAAACTGAATGTTATTGTTCTTACCGGTGACGGCGATGCTACCGCTATCGGCGGCAACCACTTCATTCATGCGTGCCGCCGCAATATCGACCTTACCGTTGTTGTTTACAACAACAGCATTTACGGCATGACCGGCGGCCAGTATTCGCCGATGACTCCGTATCACAGCAAGGCAACCACTGCGCCTTACGGCATGATTGAACCTGATTTTAACCTTGCCGAGCTTGCCAAAGCAGCAGGCGCAACCTTTGTTGCACGCTGCACAACCTTCCATGCGCAGATGCTGAGCGACCTTATCGTTAAAGGCATTCAGCATAAAGGCTTCAGCCTTATCGAAGCTGTATCTGCCTGCCCGATTTCCTTCGGACGCCAGAACAAAATGGGCGGCCCTGCCGAAATGATGATGTGGCAGCGCGACCATGCCGTTCCGGTTGCAGCCTGGGATAAACTGCCGGAAGAAAAACGCGAGGGCAAATTCCCGATTGGCGTTTTGTATCAGGTAGAAGGCAGAAAAGAATACACCGAAGCCTATGATGAACTTATTGCCATGGCGCAGGGAGGTAAATAATATGAAACATGAATTACGTTTATCCGGCACCGGCGGCCAGGGCCTTATCCTTGCCGGCATTATCTTAGCCGAAGCAGCACTTTTGGACGGCAAACTTGCTATCCAGTCGCAGTCCTACGGCCCGGAAGCACGCGGCGGCTCCTCTAAATCGGAAGTTATTATTTCCGAGGACGCCATTCACTTCCCCAAGGTTACAAAACCCGATTTGCTGCTTGCCATGAGCCAGGAAGCTGCCAATAAATATTCTCATGACCTTACCAAAGACAGCGTAATGATTACCGACAGCCTGTTTGTAAGCCAAGTGCCCGATTTTGGCGGCAAAGTTTACGAACTGCCGATTACCCACAGCGCACGCGAAGGGCTTGGCAAAATTTTGTTTGCCAACATTGTTGCCCTTGGCGCACTGGTTAAATTAACCGGCGTTGTAAGTGCAGAAAGCCTTGAAAAAGCAGTTTTGAACCGCGTACCGAAAGGCACCGAGGACAAAAACCGTAAGGCTCTGCAAATTGGCATGGATTTAATTAAATAATTAAGTTAGAGCGAAAAGTAAAACCCGTCCATTTTTATGGACGGGTTTTGTGCGTTTATATTGCTTTTTTGATATTAGCCTGTTAAAATATACAAGCACGATAAAGTACCTATGCAGTCGGTTTTTCCACTCTTGAATGGGTGGGGGTGGTGCTATGACCACATACGAAGCATTGTCTTTGATGATAATGTTTGCTATGTTAATAGTATCCATTTTTCGTCATAAATAATGTAACGAAAAAAACCGCTTAACGCGCGGTTAAACGGCTTTCTCTCAATCTTAAAAATTGTACGGGAAAGACCGACGCCGCCACGCATAGGTACTTTCGTGCTTTTATTATACAACGTTAAGCTGTGTTATGCAAGTTTGTTTTGCCCGCAGATAAGTTTTACAACATCCTGCGGCGCAGTGCAGATAAAATCGGCGCCTGCTTCTTCAAGTTCGCCGGGCGCGGCATAGCCGTAACGCACGCCAATGGTTTTAAGGCCGCATTTTTTAGCGCCGGTAATATCCTGGCTGCGGTCGCCTATCATCAGCGCCTGCGCTTTGGCTGTGCCTGCCAGCCCAAAGTGTTTCAGGGCATCGGCAATAACGTCGGCCTTGGTGGGCAGCGAGCCGTTAAAATCCGGCCCGGTAATATAAGTAAAGTATGGTGTTAAATTAAAGTAGTCCGTTACGCGGCGGGCAAATTCCACGGGCTTGCTGGTGGCAACGGCCAGTGTAAAGCCGTTTGCTTTAAGCCGGGCAAGCATTTCCGGCACGCCGGGGTATACTTTGTTTTCGTAAATGCCGGTGTCCTTAAAACGCTCGCGGTATTTGGCGGTGCATAAACGGGCTTCTTCTTCCGTCATGCCGTAAAACTTCATAAAACTTTCAATTAAGGGCGGGCCAATAAAGGGGCGCAGGGTGTTTAAATCGGGCACGTTAATGCCGCGCGATTCAAGTGCGTACTGCACGCATTTGGTTATGCCTTCGGCAGAATCGGTAAGAGTACCGTCCAAATCGAAGAAAATATATTTAAACATGAAATTACTCCTTTGCTATTTTTACAAGAGTAATTATAATATAAGCATAGATTGTTTTACAAGTGAGGGGTTTAAAATGACAGAAAAATTATTTGAAAACGACGCTTATTTATGGGAATGCGAGGCTGTGGTTACCGCCTGCAAACCCTGCAAAAACGGTTTTGCCGTTGAGCTTGACAAAACGGTGTTCTTCCCCGAAGGGGGCGGGCAGCTCAGCGACCGCGGCAAGTTGGGTGAGGCTGCCGTTACGCACGTGGCGGAAGAGGGCGGACATATTCTGCACTTTTGCGATAAGCCGCTTGCCGTTGGCAGCACCGTTAAAGCCGTGGTTGACGGCGTGGTGCGCCTTGACCATATGCAGCAGCACTGCGGCGAACATATTTTGTCTTACGCGGCGTGGAAGCTGTTTGGCGCAAACAATATCGGCTTTCATATGAGCGAAGGGCTGGTAACGATTGACCTCGACAAAGAACTGACGCCGGATGAGCTGGCGCAGACGGAGGATTTTGCCAACCGTGAAATCTGGCTGGATAAGCCCATCAGCGTAAGCTATGTGCCCCACACAGCTTTAGATAACTATACCATGCGCAAAAAGAACACCAGGCTGACGGGTACGCTGCGTTTGGTAAGCGTGGAAGACGGCGACATCTGCACCTGCTGCGGAACGCATCCAAACAGAACGGGCGCGGTGGGCAGCATTCGCATTATAAGCGCGGAAAAACATAAACAGGGGCAGCGCATAAGCTTTTTGTGCGGGCGCTGGGCGCTGGAGGATGCACGCCGCAAAAATGCCGCGCTGCGCAAAACAGGGCAGATGCTTTCGGTTAAAACGGAGCAGGTTCCTGACGCGGTGCAGCGTTTAAAAGGCGAAATTACCGAACTTAACGCACGCCTTAAAGAAAAAACCATGGCGCTTTATGACGCGCAGCTGCCGCAGTTTTTAAGCACGGCGCGCGTATTGCCGGACGGCAGCCGTTTTGTTGTGGTAACGCCTGAAGATACCGGAGCGGCGGATGCCAAATTGCTGCTGCAAAAAGTAACTGCCATGGAAAACCTGCTGGTAGGCATAGTTTACGAAGCAGGCGGCAGGGTAAATTATATGTTCGGCCATTCGGACGGCGTTAATGCCGACTGCCGCGAATACTGCAAAAAAGCAAACGAAATTTTTAACGGGCGCGGCGGCGGCAAGCCCGATTTTGCGCAGGGCAGCGGCAGCAGTACGGAGGACTGGCAGCAAAAAGCACATACTTTATTGATGTGAAAATAAAATAAAGTAATTAACGGGGCATAATGAAAAGTTATGCTCCGTTTTGGTTTATAAAGGCGGTTAAAAAACTTTTTACTTCTTTTTTTTCACTATTTTGTCAAAAAAGGTACTTGCATTTTTACAAATAACGGATATAATAATAATTGTAGTTAGCACTCGAAGAAAGTGAGTGCTAACAAGATAAAACGAAATTAATACTAACGTAACTATATTGAAAGGGGAATTACAAATGTTGAAACCATTAGCAGACCACATTGTTGTAGAAATTACTACTAAAGAAGAAAAAACTGCCAGCGGTATTTACCTTCCCGATACTGCTTCCAAAGAACGCCCGCAGACCGGCAAAGTAATTGCTGTCGGCGCAGGCCGCGTGCTTGATAATGGCACCCGCGTTGCTCCGGAAGTTAAAGTTGGCGAAGAAGTTGTTTTTGCAAAATATTCCGGAACCGAATTTAAACTGGACGGCAAAGAATATTTGATTTTGAGCGAACGCGACGTACTTGCCGTACTGTAATTGATAAAGAATTTAAAGGAGTGCATTTTAAATGGCTAAAGAAATAAAATTCAATGAAGAAGCTCGCCGCAGCCTTGAACGCGGCGTTGACGCACTGGCTAATGCCGTAAAAGTAACCCTTGGTCCTAAAGGCCGCAACGTTGTGCTGGAGAAAAAATTCGGCGCACCGACCATTACCAACGACGGTGTAACCATTGCCCGCGATATTGAACTGGAAGACCCGTTTGAAAACATGGGCGCACAGCTTGTTAAAGAAGTTGCAACCAAAACCAACGACGTAGCAGGCGACGGCACCACCACCGCAACCGTTCTGGCACAGGCTATGGTACATGAAGGCCTGCGCAACGTAGCTGCCGGTGCAAACCCGATGATTCTTAAAAAAGGCATTCAGAACGCAGTAAACGTTCTGGTTGACGAACTGAAAGCAATCAGCAAAAAAGTAGAAACCAAAGAAGCAAAAGCTCAGGTAGCTTCCATTTCTGCAGCTGATGAAGAAATCGGCAATCTGATTGCTGACGCAATGGAAAAAGTTGGCGACGACGGCGTTATTACCGTTGAAGAATCCAAAACCATGGAAACCTGCCTTGAAACCGTAGAAGGCATGCAGTTTGACCGCGGCTACATCAGCCCGTACATGGTAACCGATACCGATAAAATGGAAGCTGTTCTCAGCAACCCGTTGGTACTTATTACCGACCGCAAAATCAATGTAATTCAGGACATTATGCCTGTACTTGAAAAAGTTGTACAAGGCGGCCGTGAACTCCTCATCATCGCTGAAGATGTTGAAGGTGAAGCACTGGCAACCCTTGTTGTAAACAAACTGCGCGGCACCTTCAAAGCAGTTGCCGTTAAAGCTCCCGGCTTCGGCGACCGCCGCAAAGCTATGCTGCAGGATATTGCAATCCTCACCGGCGCAACCGTTATCAGTGAAGAAGTTGGCCGTAAACTCGACAGCGCAACCTTGGAAGACCTCGGCAGCGCAGGCCAGGTTCGCGTAACCAAAGAACTCACCACCATTGTTGACGGCGGCGGCAGCAAAGAAGAAATCGCAGCACGTGTTGCACAAATCCGTGCCCAGATTCCGGAAACCACTTCCGAATTCGACAGAGAAAAACTTCAGGAACGCCTTGCCAAACTTGCAGGCGGCGTAGCAGTAATTAAAGTTGGCGCTGCAACCGAAGTTGAACTGAAAGATAAAAAACTGCGCATTGAAGACGCTCTTAACGCAACCCGCGCAGCAGTTGCCGAAGGTATTGTTGCAGGCGGCGGCACCGCACTTCTGCAAGTACAGCCCGCACTGAACCGCATTAAAGCAACCGGCGACGAAAAAACCGGCGTGGAAATTGTTAAACGCGCTATCGAAGAACCTGTCCGCCAAATCGCTTACAACGCAGGACTTGAAGGCGCAGTTATTGTAGATACCATTAAACGCAGCCGCAAAGGCTTTGGCTTCAACGCTCTTACCGAAGAATATGTTGACATGATTGAAGCCGGTATCGTTGACCCGACCAAAGTTACCAGAAGCGCACTGCAAAATGCAGCAAGCATTGCCGCTATGATTCTTACCACCGAATCCATCGTTGCCGACAAACCTGCCAAAGAAGCAGCAGCACCGGCAATGCCTATGGGCGGCGGCATGCCCGGCATGATGTAATGACATTTGGCTGAACTTCAGCTAAAATACATCCTTTCAAACTTTTCATAGAACTTCCCCTTACAACAAAACCCCGTGGTTTTTACCGCGGGGTTTTTGCTGTTTATGTGGTTTTAATTTGATGTTTTAAATTTCCCTTATAATCTCACGTGCTTTGCTGCACAGCAGCGGGTAGCTTACTTTACTGGTAAAAAGGTGCTGGCGCACAATGCTTTCGGCGGTTGTTACTGCGGCGACGGCAGGGTCGATAACAGGTATGCCAAGCACGCGGCTTAAAGACTCTGCCAGCCCTAAAAAGGAGAGGCAGCCTAAAACAATGGCTTCGGTGTGCGTTTCACGCATCATTTTCTGCCCGCAGGCCAGCAGCTTTTTAAAGGTTGTTTCTCTGTCTGCCCAGGGCGAGATGCCGTTTAAATTAACGGCGGCAATTTGCCCGATGCGTTCCGGGCTTATGCCGAGCGTGTGCAGGAACAGTTTTTTCTCCGGCAGGCGTGCTTCGTCTGCCAGTATTACGCTAAAGCTGCGGCACACGTTAAGCGCTGCCAGGCAGGAGGCCTGCGCCCCGCCGATAACGGGAATGCGCAATGCTTCGCGGCAGGCGTCGATAACGGGGTCGCTGAAGCAATACAAAACAACGGCGTCAAAACCGGCGTTCTGCCCGTCTGCCGCAAGCTGCACAATTTCGGGTGCGGCAAGCACAACATCAAGGGCAGAGCTAAGCTCCACCCCGGAGTTTTGCGGGCACACCATGGCAAGCTGCGTATCGGGAGCCGTGTATTCTTCCAGAATGCGGCAGCGCAAAGCCATTTCTTCCTGCGTCATGCCGTAATCGGGGTTGATAATTAAAATTTTCATAAGCTGCCTCACGATAAAATGGTGGATAAAAATTTACGCGCGCGTTCCGTTTTGGGGTTCGCAAAAAATTCCTGCGGCGGCGCGCTTTCAATTAAATAGCCTTCGTCCATAAAATGAATAACGTCCGAAACATCGCGGGCAAAGCCCATTTCGTGCGTTACCAGCACCATGGTAATGCCGGTGTTGGCAAGCCCTTTAATAACGTCAAGCACTTCTTTTACCATTTCCGGGTCAAGCGCGGAGGTAGGTTCGTCCAAAAGCAGCACTTCCGGTTCCATGGCCATGGCGCGGGCAATGGCAACGCGCTGTTTTTGCCCGCCGGAAAGACGGCTGGGGTACTGGCCCGATTTATCGCCAAGGCCTACTTTTTCCAGCAGCTTCTGCGCTTTGGCTTCGGCATCGGCACGGCTCAGCCCGTTAACAACGCGCGGCGCATAAGCCACGTTTTGCAGCGCCGTCATGTTGGCAAACAAATTAAAATGCTGAAAAACCATGCACGCATTTTTGCGGATGCTTTCAATTTTAACTTTGCCGCTTAAAATATCAGTGCCGTCAAAAATAATTTTGCCGCTGTCGGGGCGTTCAAGCAGGTTTAAGCAGCGCAGAAGCGTCGATTTGCCGCTGCCCGAAGGGCCGATAATGGTTACAACTTCGCCTTTATTAATGCTGAGCGAAATATCTTTTAAAACTTGCAGTGTGCCGAAGCTTTTGGCAAGATGTTCAACTTTAATCACTTACGCGCACCTTCCTTTCAAGGTATGCGCCCAAAAGGTTGAGCAGCATTACCAGCACATAATAAACTGCGGCGGCCACAATAAAGGCTTCAAACGCGCGGAAGGTTTTGGCCTGAATCAAATCCGCCCAGCGCAGGGTGTCGGCCACGCCGATAACGGAAACAAGGCTGGAATCCTTCAAAAGCATAATGCTTTCGTTAACGAGCGAGGGCAGTGCGTTTTTAATTGCCTGCGGCAGAATAACATCAAGAATAAAGCGGTGGGTAGGCACGCCCAGCGACATGGAGGCTTCCCACTGGCCGCGGTCTACGGAAAGGATGCCGCCGCGCAGCGCTTCGGAGATATAGGCGGCGGAGTTCAGCCCGAAGGAAAGCACGCCTGCTTCCAGCGCGCTGATGGTGTAGCCCGTAAGCTGCGGCGTGGCAAAATAAATAAGCATAAGCTGAACCAGAAGCGGCGTGCCGCGGAAAACGGAGATGTACGCTTTGGCAAGAAAGGAAAATACCTTGTTGTGCGAAAGCGTGATAAGCGCTAAAATAAAGCCTCCCAAAAAGCCGATAAGGGTGGAAAAGAACGTAAATTTAATGGTAATCCATACGGCTGAGGCTAAAAGCGGCAGGTATGGGTCAAGTACGGAAAAATCAAGCATAATGTTGCTCCTTTAAGTTAAAGCCCGGCAGTACAGCGCACTGCCGGGTTGGTTTTATTTTGCAATGTCGAGTTTGGCAATGGCTTCTTCATATTGTTTGGTAGCCGTTTCGCCAAGGTGCTTAACCAGAATTTTGTGCATTTCGCCGTTTTTCTGCATTTCTTTTAAAATGCCGTCCACCGTGGCAACATCTTTAGAGCCCTTCGGCAGCGCAATGGCAAAAGTATCGGCGTAAACAATCGGCAGGTTTAAGGTGTGCATTTCCAGTTTATCGTTCTGGCTGATGAATACGGCGGCCTGTGCTGCGTCAAACAAACCTGCGGCAAGGCGTCCGTTTAAAATGTCCTGCACAACCAGCGGCGTGTTGTCAAGTTCCACAACTTCAATGCCGCCTGCGTCTTTCAGTTCCTGTACATAGGTGGTGCCCATGGAAGCACCTGCTTTCTGGCCTTTAAGTTTTTCAAAGCTGTCGTAGCCTGCGCCTTTCTGGCAGATAATGGCTTTCATCGGGTAGTAGTAAGGTTCGGTAAAGTCAAGCACTTCTTTGCGCTCGTCCGTGGGGCTGATGGCCGATACAATCATATCGGCGCGGCCGCTTTGCAGGGTGGGCACAAGGGAAGCGAACTTCATGTCGGTGAAGGTAACTTCTTTGCCGAGCTTCTGTCCGATATAACGGGCAATATCAATATCGACGCCGACATAATCGTGCGTGCCTTCTTTAACGCTTTCAAACGGCGGGAAGGTGGCGTTAATGGCAATGGTAAGTTTGCCGTTTGCCGCTTCTTTCGGAGCGTCGGCCTTATCGCTGCCGCCGCAGCCGGCTGCTGCCAGTGCAAGCATTGCTGCCGCACCTAAAGCCAATAATTTTTTGGTAAGTTTTTTGCTGAACATTTTTTTAACCCCTCTCATCTTTTTATTTATTGCAGGCGCAAGCGCCCAAATCAGGCAAATTCGGTAAAGCCGTTCTGTGCCAGTACCCAGCGAGCGGCCTGTTCGTCGGTGCAAATCCAGGCGCCGTTGTCCCTGGCGTAGCGTATAAAATCGCGCAGGGCGCGCACATAGCCGGGGCGCCCAATAAACTGCGGGTGCATTACAAAATTCATCATGCGGCCTTCGTCGGCAAGCCCGTCAAATTCTTCCATCCAAATGCCGGTCATTTCGCGCCCGCTGCGCAGGTAGTGGTGTTCCGGCGCCTGTATGGTGTACATATCGTAGCTGGTGTCATCCACTATGCCGTCTTTGGGCAGTTCCACAATGGGCACGGTTTTGCCGTTTATTTTGTGAAGGAACGGCCCGTCGTTATCGCGCCAGTTGGAGGAATAAATATATCCCCTGTCCAACCACAGCTGAAGGTGAAAATCGTATATAAAGCCGTCCGGGGAGCGCTGGCCAACCATCTGCCTGCCGGTAAGGCCTTTAATGATGTTTTCGGCCTTTGCCATCAGCGCGTTTTCTTTTTCGTAAGTATCGTAAACTTCGTGCAGATAGCCGTGGTAGGCAATTTCGTGCCCGCAGGCGGCAATGCACTTAATAACTTCCGGGTGAAGTTCTGCCGTGTAGGCCGTTGTAAAAAATGTGGCGTGCTGGTTTTCTTCTTCCAGCATCCGCAAAATGCGGGGAATGCCCTGCTTTACGGAATACAGCCCGCGGCTTAGGTTGGCGGGGTGGTTTTTATTGATTTCGCTGCGCGTAAGCCACAGCGTTTCGGCGTCGATATCGAAAGAAAGCATCAGCGCAAGGCGTTTGTTATTTGGCCACAGCATCGGCGTCAGCCTCCTTTCCGTTTTGCGCCAGCACATAGCGCGCAACTTCTTCGCAGCCGGCAATCCACGCACCGTTTTGGCGCATGTAAAGCACCAGTCGCTCCAGCATGCGGATGCGGCTTGAGCGCCCAATCAGCTGCGGATGCAGCTTAAGGCACATAATTTTGTCGCCCTCGTTTGCCAGTTCGTCAAAGGCGTCCTTCCACATGTTGTAAACATATTCTGCCGGGTAGCTGCAGGTAATGGTGTGCGCATCGGCGTACGAAAAATAAAAGAACGAAAAATCGTCAAAGCCGGGTTCAGTCGGCAGCTCCACAACAGGGTGCTCACCTTCGTGGATGTAGGCCCAGTCGCAGTCCTTTAAGGTGCTGCTGTATAAATAACCGCGTTTTTGCATCAGCTTAACGCCGTAAGTCTGCAAGGTATCAAGCGGGGCGCGGTGGCCAATTACTTTTTTGCCGCTGATGGCTTCAAGAATGGCTTCCGCTTTTGCCATATTGGCTTCTTCTTCCTCAAGCGGGATGCCGGGGCGTGCGTCGTGCGCATAGCCGTGGTAGGCAAGCTCGTGCCCTGCGGCGGCAATTTGTTTTACTTCGTCCGCGTATTTTTCGGCAACAATGCCGGGCACAAAAAACGTGGTTTTAATGTTCTGGCGCGCCAGCATGTCAAGGCAGCGCTTTAAGCCTTCGTGCGGCCCGTACTGCCCGCGCGAAATATCCGAAAAGCCGAGCGTACTCTGCCCGGTTACGGAATAACGCAGGTATTCGGCGTCAAAATCAAAGGTCAGCAAAACGGCAATGCGCTTGCCCTGCGGCCATTTGATGCCGTCACCGTTTTTTAAGGTAATCAATTTTATTTCCTCCTGCTTGTTACAGGTGCATTTTAAAAACATGCTGCTGTATTTTTATTAATAGTAAAATTATATCACAAGCATTTGCAATAAACAATTTAATATATAATTGATTTAATTTTTTGATAATATTATTCAAATAAAAAATCCCGCTTGTTTGCGGGATTTTTTATTGAAATTTTGAAACTGCTTTTATTTTTTTAAGAATGTTTCTGCTTCGCTTTTGCAAGCAAATCCTTGCTGAAGCGTTTGATAATTACAAAGGAAAGCACGGCGCAGACTATTGCCGTCAGCGGGTAGTTAAGCCATAAGCCGTCAAGCCCGAGCGGAAAAAGTACAATAAGTATAATCGCGGGCGCGGCAAAAGCCGTAACAACGGAAATAACCGAAGCCTGCAAATATTTGCCAACCGCCGTCATGTAGCTTTCGGTTGCCAGTGAAACCCAGCGCGCCAGATACGCTAATGCAAATACCGGCACGGCAGCAGCGGCAAGGGTTAAAAGCCCGCTGTCGCCATTGGGCACAAAAAACTGCGTAATTTTAAGCGGAAACAGTATCATCACCGCTGCCGATATAAGTGATACGCCGGCCGCCGTTCCGTAGCAGTAGCGCTCTATCTGGCTGATGCGCCGAGAATTGCCAGCACCCCAGTTGTAGCCAACCGCAGGCTGCAAGGCGTCGCACATGCCGTATAAAAACTCCGTAATAAAGCTGTCGGCGTACATTAAAACGCCGTATACCGAAACCGCCGTGGTGCCGCCGAAGCGCAGCAGCAAAAAGTTCATCATTATCGAAGTTAAGCGCCCGGAAACATTGTTTAAAAATATCGGGCAGCCGCATACAAAAATATTGGCAATCATCGCCGCTGAAAAACTGGGACGGCAGAATTTAAGCTGCAAATATCCCCGCCAAAACGGGTACAGCGATACAGCCGCGCCTGCCATCATGGCAAGGCTGGAAGCAAACGCCGCTGCCCAAATGCCCCAGCCAAAAACGGCAAGGAATAAAAATTCCAGCACAAAGCTGATAACCGCCATGCCTATATTAAGGAACATACTGGCGCGTATTTGCCCGCAGATGCGCAGGTAGCTGTCTGCGCCGAAAACAATGGTGGTAACAGGCGCAGTTAATGCATAAACGCGCAGGTAGCTTAACGCCAGCGCGTGCAGCTCGCCCTTTGCGCCCAACAGCGTAAGCAGGTATGGCCCGCCAAAATACAGCAGCGCGCCAACGCCGATACTTGTTAAAAAGGTAAGCACGCAGGCGCAGGTAAAAATATTGTTGGCGGTGTGGTTCTTTTTTTCGCCAAGCTTAATGGCGATAGGCACGGAAGAACCGACGCCGATTAAATCGGACAGCGAAAAATTAATGATTACAAAAGGCAAAGCAAGGTTCAGCGCGGCAAACGCCGTTTCACCAAGATAGCGGCCTATAAAAATGCCGTCTACCATGTAAAACAGCACCGAAGCCAACATGCCCACCGCTCCCGGCCCGGCCGTGATTAAAAACAGCCTGCCCGGCGGCATATGCGTAAATAAAAATCTGGTGTTCATAAAAAACCTCGCTTAAAGTATGGTAACGGTTTAAAATTTATAAATTTACAATTTTATTATATTATTGCCAAAAGGGCGCGGTCAATCTCCGGCGCGATATTTTACAAAACTGCGTTTAACGCCGCATTGCTCTGTGCTATACTTATTACAGAAGGTTATAAAAGGAGCATCAGCATGAAACAGGTAATTTTATCATGCCCGACACTAAAAAAAGAAATACTGCATTTAATTGATGAACTGAATCTCGATACGCCGGTGTATTTTCTGCCGAAGCGCCTGCACAGCAATCCGCAGGAGCTGGCAGAATATTTGCAGAACACTATCGACAGTTTTGCCAACGTAGACCGCATTTTAATCTGCGTAAGCGGCTGCGGCGGTGGAACGGCAAAGTTAAGGGCAACTACGGCGGAGCTTGTAATACCCAAAACGCGCGATTGTGTGGATATTTTGCTTTCCAAGACGGATATTAAAAGCATTAACCGTGCGCCCAAAGGCATTTTTATGACGGAAAGCTGGCTTGATTTTATGCGCAGCGGCAGTCTGAACCTTGAAACGCAGATTGCCGAAAAGGGCGAAGAAGAAGGCAAGGCTTACCTTCGCAAAATGTTTAAGGGCTTTGAGCATTTTTACGTTGTTGATACCGGCACTTACAATACGCAGGCTGTTGTTGACGAACTGAAGCCGCTTGTAGATGTGCTTGACGGCACGATTGAAGTTGTTGGCGGCGGTTACAGCATTTTGCGCAAGCTGCTTACGGGCAATATTGACGGCGATTTCCGCGTTATTGCCAAAGAAGGGTAAACAGCCTGTAAACCCTTGCAAAAGCGGGCATTTTGTTTGCTTTTTTACACTTAATATTGTAAAATTAAAAGATAAAGAAAAACGTAAAAAACTTTACAGGAGGATGAAGCCGTTATGAAAACCGACAACCAGGAAATGATTTTAGTAATTGACTTCGGCGGCCAGTACAACCAGCTTATCGCCCGCCGCGTAAGGGAAAGCGGCGTTTACTGCGAAATTGTGTCTTACAGGCAGAGCCTTGAAAAAATTAAAGCCAAAAACCCGAAGGGCATTATTTTTACCGGCGGCCCCAACAGCGCATATTTAGAGGATTCGCCCACGATTGATGCGGAAATTTACAGTTGGGGCGTGCCTGTTTTAGGCATCTGCTACGGCAGCCAGCTGATGATGCACATGCTGGGCGGGCATGTTTGCAAAGCGCCGGAACGCGAATACGGCAAAACACTGGTTGACTTTGATACGGAAAGCCTTCTTTTTAAAGATATACCGGCCAAAAACGTGTGCTGGATGAGCCACAACGACTACATTGAAACGGCAGCGCCCGGCTTTAAAATTACCGCGCACACTCCCAACTGCCCGGTAGCGGCGGCAGAGGACGCAAGCCGCGGGCTGTACTGCGTGCAGTTCCACCCCGAAGTGCTGCACACCGACAACGGCACCAAAATGCTGAGCAACTTTGTATATAATGTATGCGGCTGTGCCGGAACCTGGAAAATGGACAGCTTTGTTGAAGAAACCGTTAAAGAGCTGAAAGAACGCATCGGCAGCGGCAAAGTGCTGTGCGCATTAAGCGGCGGCGTAGACAGCAGCGTCTGCGCGGCAATGCTGGCCAAAGCCATCGGCAAACAGCTTACCTGCGTATTTGTAGACCACGGCCTGCTGCGCAAAAACGAACGTGAAGAAGTATGCTCCGTATTCGGCGAAGGCGGCCTGTTTGACATTAACTTTGTATGCGTAGACGCACGCGAACGTTTTTACAGCAAACTGGCAGGCGTAACCGCGCCGGAAGCCAAACGCAAAATTATCGGCGAAGAATTTATCCGCGTGTTTGAAGAAGAAGCCAAAAAAATCGGCGCAGTCGATTATCTGGCACAGGGCACCATTTACCCGGACGTTGTTGAAAGCGGCCTCGGCGGTGAATCGGCAACCATTAAGAGCCACCACAATGTAGGCGGCCTGCCCGATTTTGTAGACTTTAAAGAAATTGTTGAGCCTCTGCGCGATTTGTTTAAGGACGAAGTGCGCCAGTCCGGCAGAGAGCTTGGGCTTCCGGAATATCTGGTAACCCGCCAGCCGTTCCCGGGACCGGGGCTTGCCATTCGTATTATTGGCGAAGTAACGGCAGAAAAAGTTGCCATTGTGCAGGATGCCGATTACATTTACCGTGAAGAAGTTGACAAACTGCCGCTGGCAGAGCGCCCCAGCCAGTATTTTGCGGCGCTGACCAACATGCGCAGCGTAGGCGTTATGGGCGACGAACGCACTTACGATTACGCCATTGCCCTGCGTGCCGTAACCACCACCGACTTTATGACGGCGGAAGTTACCATGCTGCCCCCTGCAACAATTACCACCGCAGCCAACAGAATAGTAAACGAAGTAAAACATATCAACCGCGTGCTGTTTGACTACACAACCAAACCGCCCGCAACGATAGAGTTTGAGTGATTGTTGAAACTATGGAGAACGGCTGTACAAGCCGTTCTTTTCTTTTTAGTCAAAATTTTTTGCCATAAAATTGCCAAATTTAGTAAAATAAGCTAATCCTTTAGCGCGCGAAAGCAAAAATAAAGTGCGAATTAAATCCAAAATAAAATGGCGCAGCCATTGATATATGATAAATGGAGAAAGCAAAAAAGCCAGTATTTATGCGGCTTGCGGGAAAATAATAACACAAATGGTAACGTAATTTGGCACAAATAGTAACGTAATATGGCACAAGTGGTAACGTATCTTGAACAATAATAGCACAAAAAGTAACGTCACTTTATTCAATATTATATTTATCAAAGCAAAAAAGCTGCCTTTATTGGCAGCTTTCCAGTCTGTCGAAAAAGGTCGCCGAAAGGCGGCTTTTTTGTTATCATAGATAAGGGTGAAGAAAATGTTAGTAAAAGAAACCATGGAAAGAAACATCTTTGAATTTGTAGATATAGAAAGTTTAGTACCTAAAAACCATATCTTGAGAAAAATAGACACAGCCATAGATTTCAGTAAAATATATGAAATTGTCGGCAATCTGTACTGTCAGGATAACGGCAGACCCGGCATCGACCCTGTCATCCTCTTTAAAATAGTTTTAATTCAACACATTTTCGGTATCCCATCCCTGCGCCGTACATTAGAAGAAGTAAACCTCAACATAGCTTACCGCTGGTTCATCGGCTACAGCCTTAATAAACAGGTACCGCACTTCTCTACCGTAAGTTTCAACTTTAAACACAGGTTTACAACAGAAGTAGTAGAACAGGTATTTAACTGGATATTACAGGAAGCCGCAACAGCAGGTTTCATTGACACAAAAGCAATTTTTATCGACGGCACGCATATCAAAGCCAATGCTAATATAAAAAAGACAGCAAAGAAAACAGTAGAAATAACAGCCAAAAGATATACCAAAGAATTACTGAAAGAAATTAACGAAATAAGGGAAGAGGAGAAGAAAAAGCCCTTTAGTGGAAATAACGGCAGCGGAAAGACCAAAGAAATACTTACGTCAACAACAGACCCGGAAAGCGGAATCTTCCATAAGGGAGAACATAGAAAATGTTTTGCCTATGAAGCCCATACAGCCTGCACAGAGAAGAACTTTGTAATAGCAGTAGAAGTAACACCCGGTAATATCCACGACAGCATAGCATTTGACGGATTATACGATGAAATAAACAGAAAATACCCTGAACACGAAACAATAGTAGCAGACAGCGCCTACAAAACACCGGCTATCTGCAAAAGGATATTTGAAAACGGGAAAGTACTGTCAACGGCATATAAAAGGCCGATGGGAAAGAAAGGGTATTTCAAGCCCCACGAATATGTATATGACGAATACTATGACTGCGTAATATGTCCTGAAGGGGGAATATTAGAATACAGGACAACAAACAGAGATGGATACAGAGAATATAAGAACAGTAAAGCAAAATGCCGTAACTGCCCTGTAAGGGAAAAATGTACGGCAGGCAAAAGTTTAGAAAAGAGGGTATTAAGGCATATCTGGAGCGGATGGGTAGAAAAAGCGGAAGAAGCCAGATATATACCTAAATACAAAGATTTGTATAACAAGCGGAAAGAAACGATAGAACGCATCTTTGCAGATGCAAAAGAAAAATATGGTATGCGGTATACGCAGTATAGAGGCTTAACACAAGTAACAAAATGGGTTAAGCTTAAATTTGCTGCAATGAATTTAAAGAAGATGGCAATGTGGAAATGGGATAATGGCAAAGGAGGAAAAAACAGCTTTTATTTTTGGCTTATTTTAAGAACTTCAGCAGAAAAATTTACGATAAAGATAGGAAAAGACAGCTTCAGCTTTTGCTGAAACTGTCTTTTTCGACAGACTGAAAAGCTGCCTTTATTGGCAGCTTTCTTTTTCCATTCGTTTTGCAGGTCATTTACTGCATCGTCTTCGCGTTCAGGGTAAAGGTGTGCGTAAATTTGTAAAGTTGTAACTACGTTGCGGTGTCCGAGACGTTTTTGTATGAGGTTTGGTGAGTAATTTTTGTTAATTAGCATACTTGCATGGCTGTGCCGAAGGTCATGCACCCGTATGTGCTTCAAATTTGCCTTCTGTGCGCCTCTTGTCATTTCATGATACAGGAATGACTTGGTAACTAAAAAAAGCCTGTCAGAAGGCGAATAATCGTATAATTTATCGACATACTCGTCTAAAAGTTCAAAAATAAATGCCGGAATTTTAATTTTCCGGTTTGATGTAGGTGTTTTTGGCTCTGTGATGATGTCTTTTTTATTAACACGGCTGTAAGTCTTATTGATTGTAAGGGTTTGATTTTTGTAATCGAAGTCGGCCTGCGTCAATGCGAGCATCTCACCTTCCCTTATTCCGCTATAAAAGAGCAATGGGAAGATAATCTTACTTTGCGGCTTATCTTTAACAGCTTCATAAAAACCGTGAAATTCATGCGCTGTATAAAAATCCATTCTATCACTGTAATGCCGTCCCATGCTGCCGGTAACGTGCATTGGGTTTATTTGAAGATTATAAAACTTCTTAGCGTAATTAAAAATAGCACTTAGCTGATTGTTAATAGTCTTGATATAGGTTTTGCTGGAATAAGATTTTATTATTATACCTTGCCATTTAGCAATATCATTTACGGTAATATCTTTTAGTATTTTATTTTTAAAATAAGGCAGTAGTTTCGTATCAATGATATGCTTTTTAGTTTCCAACGTTGTTTCTTTAATACGTGGCGTTATGTATTCGTAGTACGCAGCAACAAGGTTCGAAAACGAAATGCCAGTGCCAATAGTAAGCGAATTTTTAAAATTAAGTTCCCATTCGTTGGCTTCTTTGCGCGTGGCAAAATATTTGCGCGTACGTGCTTTTTGGCCTTGCCAGTCTATATAAGATACGTCTGCAAGCCAAGGTTTATTTGGGTTTACCGGATTAGTCTTTTTTATAACAGTCATTTTAAATCACCGCTTTCTATATCGTATATAGGAGTGGTGATTTCTCTTTTTAATAACTGGTCAAGGTTGCCGAGATAAAGAATATTTTTGTGGTTGGAAGTGACTTGAACCGTTGGATATAGATGGTTTATTATCAAATTTGCTTTATATTTGACTGCATTTTCAAATTTTGAAATCGCTTTGGGTTTGTAATTTAATTCATCTTCAAAAAATCGTACAGCGTGTTGCAGGATGATTTCTTCCAGTATATGCGCGAGGCTGGATACGCCGATGTGGAGCGCGGAGAGCGCGGCAGCTCTGAGGAACATCTGACTGTGACGCAGTTTAAGGTGGAAAGAGAACAAGCGCGGCTGTGGCGGAGCTGCAAACAGAAAAATCGGAGGTTCAGGCGGAGATCGACCAGCTTCGGACGGATAAGGCTGAGGCGGAAAAATCTGCCAAAGAAGCGCAGACGGAACTCCGGCTGCTGGCTCCCAAACTCAAGAGCATGGAGAAGCTGGCAGCTGAGTATTCTTCCGACCCGGAGGACCTGCTGCCACTCCCCGATCGAATGGAGTCCGCCCAATCCTACCGGGAGAAAAAGTCCAAGCCGCTGCTGGAGAAGATCGTCAAGGTGGTACGCTCCGTTTACCGGGCTTATCTGGATGTCTGCCAAAAATTCGAGCTGTTGCAGCGCAAATATGATACGGAGGTTCCGTATTTGAAAAAGCAGTTGGCCGAGGTCAAGAAAGAAAATGCAGAATTGCAGGAGACCGCCAAAGATTATGGCCGGCTGTGTCGGGCCTATGGGCCAGAGCGGGTAGCTGAAACGGTGGCAGCTGTCAAGCTGCAGAAACAGACGGAAAAAGAGCAGAAACGCAGTCAAAAGCGGCGGCATGATCGGGATGAGCGGTAATCCCGTGTAGAGCTGAGAAAATAGAATTTTTGCGGATACAGGCATCTGAACTGAATCATGTATCGTTTGGATACTTTCTGCCCCAAAATCTGCCTACTTTTGCCGGTGTAGAGCCGGAGAAAATTTATGAAAATACGGAGATTTTATGAGAACAGGTCTTTCCAAGAAGCAAAAGACGACCAGCGTCTTTTTTGACGAGGCAAGCCCCATCATAGAGGTGTGTACTTACAACACTTCCCTCAAAAACCGTTTGAACGAGTATGCGGGAAAGTATCCGTCCGAGTGCTGGTTGGTGGACGATGATGAAAATGGATGCCTGACATTTGAGATCAGGAAAGGGCGGTTCAGTTTCAAGCTGATTGCCCCATACAGCGCAGAGCGCCGAAAAACGGCCAGCGAGTTGGCGAAGAAGAATATCCAGAACTTACAGCAAGGAAAGAAGTGATGGCACGCCGCCCGTGGGGAGAATAGTTTCCTGCGGGCGTTTTTTATTTTTTATGCTCATGCTTTTGTGAGATTATCTTGAATATTCGTGTTTGACGTGCTATAATAAAAATAAATTCGACAACGAATGGAGATTTCGTTATGCTGGTTAGCTATGATAAGTTGTGGAAAATGTTAATAGATAAGAAAATGAATAGGACAGATTTGAAGGAAGCGTCCGGTATTAGTTTTAATGTGCTTGCCAAGATGGGAAAAAATGAATTTATTTCTATGGAAAGCCTTATGAAAATTTGTGCCACACTCAAGTGCAATATTGGCGATATTGTGGACTTTTTTCCGGAAAGTGAGGAATTGCAGAAATGATGACTGCGCTGAGAGGACAGGTTGCCGAACTTGTTCAAACTTATCGCAATAATTATCCGCAATTCCAGCGGCCTACCTATAATGAAACTCAGGTACGTGTTGATTTTGTAAACCGTTTTTTTAAACTGCTTGGTTGGGATGTGGATAATGAACGCGGTCTACCACAGCACTTGCGTGAAGTTACCCATGAAGCTACAGTTGTTGTAGAAGAAGATGGCGTGCATCGAAGCAAAAAACCTGACTACTCCTTTAAGGTCGGTACGGAAGTACTATATTTTCTTGAGACAAAGAAACCTGCAGTAAATCTCACTGTTGATGCAGCCCCTGCATTCCAGTTGCGCCGGTATGGATGGAGTGGAAATCTAAAAATCTCTGTATTGACTAATTTTACTGATCTGTACATTTATGACTGTTCTGTCCGTCCGAAGGAAGGCGATGATATTGGTGTAGCAATGATTGCCCATTATCATTTCGATGAGTATGTAGAGCGTTTTCAAGAAATCTACAATATGTTGTCAAAGGAAGCCGTTCTCGAAGGAGAATTTGAGCGTCAGTTTGGTAATATTCGTGGTGCCTTGCGCCGTGAACCGTTTGATCGGTATTTCTTGGATCAGATCAGAAATTGGAGAAATATGCTCGGTGAAGATATTCTCCGTAATAATCCTAGCGTCGATGTTGAGACACTCAATATTTTTGTCCAAAGAGTACTCAACAGGATAATTTTCTTGCGTATTTGCGAGGATAGATATTTTGAAAATTATGAGTCACTTAAAGCTATAACCACATATCAAGATCTGAGAACATTGTTTACAGTGGCAGATCAGAAGTATGATTCTGGTCTTTTTGAGCTTTTAGAAGAAGACCGACTTACTGTATCTGATGCGGTTGTTATTGATATTTTCCAGAGTCTGTACTATCCGAATAACTCTTATGAGTTTGGTGTAATTGATCCGTATATTATTGGACAAATTTATGAATTGTTTTTGGATGAGGTTTTGACAATTCGAGAGGATGGTCATATTGAGGCGCAGGAGAAACCTGAAGCTGTTGACTCACAGGGAGCCGTCAACACGCCTAAGAACATAACAGATATTATTGTTGAGGAAACGCTGAGTCCGCTGTATACAGGGAAAACGCCTGAAGAAGTGGCCCGGTATCGTATTGCAGATATTTGCTGTGGATCTGGAAATTTTTTACTTTCTACATTTGAGTATATTGTAAATCATCATATTGAGTATTATTTGAATCATGATAAAGACAATGCAGAACAGCGAGGTGATATTTATCAGCTGGCAGGTAGCTCAAACTATCTTCTTTCCTATGAAAAAAAGCGTGCCATTCTGAAAAATAACATTTTTGGAGTAGATATTGATCCTCTTGCTGTGGAAGTGTCAAAGTTCAGCTTGTTGTTGAAGGCTTTAGAAAATTCCTCTTTGGAAGAAGCGGAAGCATTTCATCGGCGCACGCACCAGCGTATTCTTCCTAACCTGGATGAGAATATAAAAAATGGAAACAGCCTTGTAGATATGTCTTATGCGCGATTTGATCGTTCCATATATCAAAACATTTCTTTGATGAACAAATTAAAGCTATTTGACTGGGATAGGGAGTTTAGCAACAGAAAGTTTGATGCTATCATCGGTAATCCGCCGTATATTCGTGTGCAGAACATGGTGCATTATTCTCGTGAAGAGTATGATTTTTATAAGAGTAATTTTTCTCCTTACGTGACGGCGCAAACGGACACGCTCGATAAATATTATCTGTTTATCGAAAAAGGCCTTGCGTTGCTGGACAATGGTGGCATACTGGGTTATATTGTTCCGCACAAATTTATGAACATCCAGGCCGGCACCAAGTTGAGAGAATTACTTACAAGTAATTCAGCAGTCAGAAAAATTCTTCACTTCGGTACTTATCAGGTTTTTAAGAATAGAAGCACCTACACCTGTATTCTGGTGCTTTCTAAACAGGGAAATACCGAATTTGAAATTGGTTTTGTGCAGAATTGGAATCAATTTCTCTTTAACCATAACACGGAATACAGAACATATCCTGAAGCATATATTACTGGTCGGCCATGGTCGTTTCTCCCGCAAAATATCATTGCTCACCTGGATGCTATTTCAGAATCTTGCGTTCCTCTTTCTACTTTGGCAGATATTTTTGTCGGATTGCAAACAAGTGCAGATGATATATACATTATCCATGCAGATTCTGAAGATGAAAAATATGTTTATTTTCATAACCAGCAGAAAGAATTTAAGGTAGAAAAGGGAATATTGCGAAAGGGTATATACGATACTCAAATCACAAGCTACGAAAAGATCGTGGCTAACTGTTATATTATCTTCCCATATAAAGCAGTGAATGGTAAGCTTGCATTGTACAGTCTTTCGGAGATGTCTGAGAAGTTCCCACATGCATTGGCTTATTTAAGTGAGTATAGGGAAAAATTGGATAGGAGAAAAATGACTGGTCGTAGGGAAGATAAATGGTTTGCGTTTGGACGTAGCCAAAGCATTCGCCGTTTTCTTTCTGGTGAACATTTGGTATGGCCCGTACTATCTATCGGTTCAAATTATGTTTATGATAGTGAAATGGTTGCCTTTACCGGTGGTGGAAATGGCCCGTTTTACGGTATAGAGATGAAACATTCTTCTCAGGAGTCGATTTTCTATATTCAAGCCATCTTAAATCATTGGTTAATGGAGCTATTGGTTAAAAGTAAAGCAAGTATTTTTAGAGGTGACTATTACTCTCATGGAAAGCAGTTTATTGCGGCCTTACCGATATACAAGATTGATTTTGAAAATCCTACAGAAGTTGCCAAACACCAGCAGATTGTTGAGATGGTGCAAAACATCATGCAGTTGAAAGAGCAATTAGCTGCTGCTCCGAATGCTGCTCGCCGCACAGTGTTGGAGCATTCCATTACAGCACTTAACTCTGATTTGAACCGTGCTATTGATGCGCTATATCAAGTAGAACTCCAGGAAGTCGAGGAGCAGTTATGAAACCGATTGAAGGATATACCAAATTGAGAGGCGGATACTATACCCCCGACAAAATTTCTGAATTTATCGCTGAATGGGCGATCCGAACCACAACTGATTCTGTTTTAGAGCCCAGTTGTGGTGACGGTAGTTTTTTGAATGCTGTAACCACTCGTTATAGAGAGTTGGGCGCTACGGACGAGCAAATTCGTGAAAATGTACTCGGAATTGAATTGGATGATGCTGAAGCCAAAAAAGCTGCGCAGTATGGTACAACAGTGGTATGTAAAGACTTTTTCACGTATTACCAAGAGAAGATTGAAGGTCAGACTCAATTTGATGTGATAGTTGGAAATCCACCTTTTATTCGCTACCAGCATTTTACAGAGGAGTATCGTAAAATTGCATTCGCCTTGATGAATAAACATGGATTTCAGCCTAATCGCCTAACGAATATTTGGCTCCCATTCTTAGTGCTTTCTTGTAAGGCATTAAAGCCAACTGGTCGTGTAGGAATGGTTATTCCCGCTGAACTGTTCCAAGTTGATTATGCTGCTGAAGCAAGACAGTTTCTCAGCATGTTCTTTGATAAGTTAACGCTTGTTACATTTAAGCGATTGATTTTTGATGACATACAGCAAGAAGTTATTCTTCTGCTGGGCGAAAGAGGCTGTGATAAGCACGGTATTCGTGTCGTAGAACTTAATGACATGGCAGATTTGATTGCACAAGGTCAAACATGCTTAGAAAATACTGAGCTAAAGGAACTCGACCATAGCCGCGACAAATGGGTTAAATACTATTTGTCCAACGAAGAGTTGGAGCTACTGAAACGGCTTAATAGTGATCCGAGAATTTCCAATGCAACCGATTTGTTTGAAGTGAATGTTGGCCTTGTAAGTGGCGAGAATGACTTTTTCATCATGAACCGAGCAACTGTGGATGAATTCAATCTTCAGCAGAGCGTTATCCCTATTATTAGCCGATCCGAGCAATTAAAAGGTGTGCAATTAACAAATGAGGATTATAGCAATCTGATTGAGTTAGGGAAAAAGGTATTTTTCTTTGCGCCCGGAAATAAGGAGTTTGATGCTTTAACTGATGAAGAGAAGGTATATATCCAGTGGGGCGAAGAAAAAGGATTCAACAAGAATTATAAATGCCGTATAAGGCCAAAGTGGTATCATGTACCACAGACTTGGTGTGCTGATGCTTTCCTAATTCGCCAAGCGCATTTGTATCCGAGGATGATTCTAAATAATAGGAAGGCCCTTGTCACGGATACTCTCCATAAGATAAGGTTCTTAGAGGGGATTGATGGAAAGCAGGTTACAGCCGCTTTTTTGAACACATACACATTCTCTTTAAGTGAAACGCTTGGAAGAAGCTATGGCGGAGGCGTTCTCACTTTTGAACCAGGGGAAGTCCGGAGAATTCGCATTCCTATGCAAACAGCCAGTCAGTTGGATTTACAAATGATTGATTGCTGGCAACGCAATGGCGAAATTGATAAAATATTGGCGTATACAGATGTTATTTTGCTACAGAATGGACTTGGATTATCCGCGCAAGAAGTTGGTTTGCTTCATAGTATCTGGGAAAAACTGCGCAATCGTAGAATAATCCGTAAAAATCAGCGTAAGCGCATATAAGTGGATCCGTTGTGCGTAAATCTGATGGTATTGTTTTTGCCGATGCTAATGTTCATCGCATGGCCTTTGGTGAGGGACAAACGGTTACATTTGAAGTAAATTTTACTAAATATCACAAAAAACGGTTAAATTTGCATATTTGCATTCTTTATCGGATGTAGTGAGTTTTGTGCGGATGGTAAAACACTATTGCATGATCGCTTTGGGAAAGGAACAGTATTTGCATATATTATGGCATTCAAGAATCACATGATACCGCTTACTTATCCGGCTTCGTTTGAGGATAGTTGTTTTGTGGTTGAGTAATTGTTCATAAGCCGCAGAAAACGGGGTGATGACATGTTTGAGACGGGTTTACAATATGTACGTGCTGATTTTCATTTACATACTTGTAAAGACAAAGAATTCGTTTATTCTGGAGAACAGAACTCTTTTGTGAATGATTATGTTTCTGCATTAAAGGAAGCTAACATAAATGTTGGTGTAATTACAAACCACAACAAATTCGACCGGGAAGAATATAAGGCTATTCGTAAAGCTGCAAAAAAGCAAGATATATTTATTCTTCCTGGCGTAGAATTGACTGTTAAAGAAGGGGCGAATGGAATTCACACGCTGATTGTGTTCGATCCGGATGAATGGCTTGAAAATGGCAATAACCATATTCAAACTTTTTTGACAGCAGCATTCGCCACTATCCCTAATCCTGAAAATCGCAATACAAAAAGCGTATACGACCTAAATAATGTATTTGAGAAGTTAGATGCTTATGGACGAGATTATTTTATAATATTCGCTCATGTGGATCAAAATAGCGGCCTATTCAGTGAATGTAAGGGCGGATTGCTTGAATCATTGGCAGGCTTTGCTTCTTTTAAAAAACGTGTTCTTGGCTTGCAAAAATCCAGAACGCGTGATAATCTCAATCAGTTTGAGAGATGTTTCGGTTATTTGCCAGCTCTTGTTGAAGGCTCTGATCCCAAATCAATCAGAGATATAGGCAAGGGAGATAAATGTACATATTTAAAAATTGGCGAATATTCTTATGCCGCAATTAAATTTGCATTACAAGATCAAAAAGACAGAGTTAGCGAAAATGTCCCCGATAACAAACATGGATTTATAGAGTCAATATCATTCCAAGGTGGAAAGTTCGATGGGCAAACAATTGCGTTCTCTTGCGAGTTGAACACACTTATTGGCATAAGAGGTAGCGGGAAATCTTCGGTTTTAGAAGCTGTCAGATATGTTTTAGGGCTCACAGCTCAAATGGATAAAGCATACAAAGAGTCTCTTGTTAAAAATGTTTTTGGTTCCGGCGGAAAAGCAACGTTGAATGTAATAGACAAACACGGCAAGCAATATTCTGTCAGCCGAATATTAGGAGAACGGACAAATATTCTTGATGAGAATGGCAATGACTTAAATATAAATCCGATTAGTTTGTTTGATGGGGTTCAATATTTTGGCCAAAAAGATCTATCCAGCAGTGCGGATCACGAAAATTGCTTGCTGGAAAAATTGATTAGTGGCAGAATTGGTCAACCTTCTAATTTGGATAACTGTGTAAATGAATTAGTAAGAACAGTAGAGCGTTTACTGGATGTGAGCAAAATTCCACAGCAAATGACCGAAGTTACGACACAGCAAACTGAACTTGAGCATAAACTCTCGATTTTCGAAGAAAAAGGTGTAGCAGACAAACTAAAAAAGCAAAGTGGATACGCTACTGACACTACAAAGCTTGATTCCGTTAAAAACAGAATAGACGTTATTTTGCGTGATATTCGTAATGCTTTTTCAAAGAACTCTGTTGCATCAACCGTCTTGGCCGGATATAGCAGTGACTTCAACAAAGACATATTTGAGAATGTTTCCGCAGTATTGTCGATAATAGATGTTCAACTTACACAAATCAGCGATTGTATTGCAGAAATTGAAAAACAGCGCAGCGGTATGGAAGAGATCATAGCCCGTCTGAAAGAGCGAACTGATAGTTTAGCAGATGAATTTGCTGAAATTAAAAGGGAGATCAAAGATGAGACTTTGGATGTTGATAGCTTTGTTAATATGACCTCTGAGTTGCAAAAAACCAAAGAAAAACTAACGCAATTAAATGACGAAGCTTCCTCTAAATCAAAAATAGAAGCATCTTTTACTAAAGCGATAAGAGAGCGCAATGATGCTCTGTTGACAACTTATAACGCTTATAAGGCTGAAACAGACCGTATTAATCAAAATCAAAACGAACTACGAATTGAAATCACATTTAAAGGAGATCGAGAAGGTTTCAAATCTGCATTGAAAAATGATTTCAGGGGAACAGGAATCTCAGATACTAAATATCAAGCCATTTGTGATGCCTTTACTGATTATGCCGCAATCATAGAAGATTGGATTATTTACGATGGTAACAAACTGAAAAGCATTGTTACATCTGGCGAGTATGTAAAATTAGAAGATAAACTTCGTAATCAATATGGAGAATTGCTGAGCAAACAAGTTGAAAACAAAGTAGATATTTACTATCACGAAAAACTGTTGCGGCAACACTCAATTGGACAACGTGCATCGGCACTTATACTGTTTATATTGACACAGGACGATAATGATATTATCATCATTGATCAGCCGGAAGATGATCTTGATAATAAGGTGATCTATGACGAAGTCATTACGGCTATTGCGCAGAAAAAGCCCTATATGCAGTTTATATTTGCCACGCACAATGCAAATATTCCTGTTCTTGGCGATTCCGAAAGAGTGCTAGTTGTCGAGTTCCAAGAAACCAAAATTGATGTCGCTCAAGGTAACATTGATCTGAGTTCTACACATAAACAAATTGTTGATATTATGGAGGGTGGTAAAGAGGCGTTCGATAAGAGGAAGCTTATCTATACTTCTTGGCGTTAAATTTCTACTCCTCGTGGCAACACCATGGCAACAAAAAATCAGATAGCCCAAACTATCTGAATAATGAAAACAATATAAACACTCTGAGCTAAATTCGATAAGCAAATCCGTTTAGAATATGCTTAACAGGAGCGAGTTTGAATAAATAATAAAAACCTGTAAGCCCAGTAAATAAGCGGCTTGCAGGTTTTTGTTATATATTAACTAATTTTTGTCAATTTTCTTCTTCAAAATCTTTTATACTTTTATGATCAGAAGTTTTCCATTCAGTTCTGCCATTAGCATTTCTACCCATTACAATTGCAGCGGCTAATGATGGACTTGTAAAGATATAATTTTTAGTAAATTTAAAATTATTATCAATAATTTTATCATTAATTAGTTTATTTCGTAAATTTTGCAAACTTACAGACATACTTTGTGTAGTACTTGATGCAATGATAGAATCTTTTAAAACTACAAATCCGTCTGCGACAATCATTCCTTTTGCTTGTGCACCTCTTGCAGCTGCAATTTGAAAAATTAATTCATTTTGATTTTGTTTAACAGATGTTTCTTTTAAACTTTCAAAAACTTTGTATCCCAAAGTATTTACTAATAATTTCGTATTACTCATAAATTCTTCTAACATTGCTTCGTCGTATTCAGAAATAGAAGAACATGTAGGAATAGTACTGTTTACAATAATTGCTCGTCCTGATTCTTGTGCCATTAAGTAAAATTTGTTTTCTAAATATTTTACATGCGCTTTATTAAGTAAGTTATCTTTGCTTATTACAGTAATACAATCATTCCAATAATTAACATCCTTTAAATGTTGGCGCAAGCGAGTGAGCATTTTTTCAGCTTCTCCAATATAAATAGTATCGTTATTTTCATCATCTTTACCGAATAAAAAATATACTCCAGTGTTTTCAGAATCTGTACGTTTAGCAAATTCTGAAATTTCGCTGCGAGATATTTTATATACACGACCATTCCAGTTAGAAAGCTCGCACATTATTCTACCATTTGGATTTCCGTCAAAAATATACATTTGAATAGTTTTACTAAAAGCCATGTGCATAACCTCGTTAGTTTATTGATACTTTAATTGTATCATAATTTTAAGATTTACAAAAATAATATTAAAACAGGATTTTGTTTTCTAATGTAGAATTTAATTAACATCACCTGCAAAGGAGGCACACCCATGATTGTTACAACTACACAAACTGTTGAAGGCAGGCAGATTGCCGAATATAAGGGCATTGTTTTTGGCGAAGTGGTATCCGGCGTAAATTTTGTTAAGGATTTGTTTTCCGGCATTACGGATATTTTTGGCGGGCGCAGCAGCACTTACGAAAACGAATTGCAGGAAGCGCGCGAAAAAGCTATTGATGAAATGTGCAAGCGTGCCGAAAGATTAGGCGCTAATGCCGTTGTCGGTGTCGATGTTGACTACGAAGTATTAGGCAAAGAAAACGGCATGCTGATGGTAAGCGTAAGCGGCACTGCCGTTAAATTAAAATAATATTTACAGTATGGGCAGCTTTAGGGCTGCTCTTTTTTTATGCGGTTTTGCAATTTTTATGCCGTAATTAAATTGATTTAGAACATTAAAAATTGTACGGTTTTATATTTCCCAACCTTTCTCAAATATTTCACAAAATAACTGTTAAAGTGTGCTTATTGTAACATTATTTCATATTGACTTAAAAACAAATAATAATTATAATTGATTACATAAGATTTATCGCAAAAACAGTGATCTCTTAAAATAAGATAGAAGGTTAGGTATTGAAAAATGGAAAATTTACAGAAAGAATACGGACTTTACATTAACGGCAAGTGGCAGCCCGCCTCCGACGGCGCCACCTTTAAAACTTACAGCCCTGCTACCGGCGAAGAACTGGCAGTTTGCGCCGAAGCAACGCGCGAAGACGTTGATGCTGCGGTAAAAGCTGCGCACGCTGCGTGGGAAAGCTGGAAGAACACCACTCCTGTTGAAAGAGCGGTTATTTTAAATAAAATTGCCGATATTATCGACGCCAACGCACAGCACCTTGCAGAAGTTGAATCGCTGGACAACGGCAAACCCATCCGCGAAACCAGCATGATTGATATTCCGATGAGCGCAGACCATTTCCGCTATTTTGCGGCCGCAATCCGCACGGAAGAAGGCACTGCCACCATGCTCGACAACAATACTTTAAGCCTCGTCTTGCACGAGCCTATCGGCGTAGTAGGGCAAATTATTCCGTGGAACTTCCCGTTCCTCATGGCAGCGTGGAAGCTGGCTCCGGCACTGGCCGCGGGTGACTGCATTGTGCTTAAACCCTCCAGCACTACCAGCCTGAGCGTTTTGGAGCTTGTACGTTTAATTGAAGGCGTGCTGCCGGCAGGCGTGCTTAACGTAATTACCGGCAAGGGCAGCAAGTCCGGCCAGTATGTTTTGGAACACCCCGGTTTTGCCAAACTTGCCTTCACCGGTTCTACCGAAGTTGGCCGCGGCGTGGCACAGGCTGCCGCCGATAAATTAATTCCGGCTACTTTGGAGCTTGGCGGTAAATCGGCCAACATTTATTTTGATGACTGCAACTGGGATTTGGCTATGGAAGGGCTGCTTCTGGGCATTCTGTTCAACCAGGGCCAGGTTTGCTGCGCAGGCTCGCGCGTGTTTGTACACGAAAAAATTTACGATAAATTTGTTGAAGAAGCGGTTAAACGCTTTAACGCCGTAAAAGTCGGCAACCCGCTCGACCCGGCAACGCAGATGGGCTCGCAGATTGACGCGAAACAGGTTGCCAAAATTGCCGGCTACATTGATATTGCCAAAGTAGAAGGCGCAACTATTGCCTGCGGCGGCCATAAGCTTATGGAAAACGGGCTTGATAAGGGCAACTTCTTTGCGCCGACGCTGATTACCAATGTTACCAACGATATGCGCGTGGCACGCGAAGAAATTTTCGGGCCTGTGGCTGTGGTTATTAAGTTTAAGGACGAAGCCGACGTTGTTAAAATGGCAAACGACAGCAATTACGGCCTTGGCGGCGCCGTATGGACTCAGGATATTAACCGCGCCATCCGTGTGGCAAAAGCCGTGCAGACGGGCAGAATGTGGGTTAATACCTACAACGCTATTCCGGCAGGCGCACCGTTTGGCGGTTATAAAGAATCGGGCATTGGCCGCGAAACGCATAAAGTAATGCTGGAGCATTACAGCCAGACCAAAAATATTATGATTAACCTTGGCGAAAAGCCTTTGGGATTGTATTGACAACCGCCCTTTACAATGTTAAACTTTTAGTAATTACAAATTTGCAGCTGATGATAAGGAAAAGTACCTTTAAAAGGCAGCCTAAAGCGAGCCGGTGGCGGTGAGAGTCCGGCGGCGGGCATTAAAGGGAATGGGCCTTGGAGGCGCACTGCGAGCCGCAAGGGGTAGCAGCGCCGGGAATGCTTTGCCCGTTACCATAAAAGCGGATATCGGCATCGGCCCGTATCTTTTAAGCGGACTTATTTAAGTCAAGCAGGGTGGCACCGCGAAAGTTTACAGCCTTTCGTCCCTACAGGGATGGAAGGCTTTTTTATTTACCTGTTAAGGAGTGAGCGGCATGGAAGCAGCAGAAAAAGAAAAAAAGATAGTAACATTAACGGAGGTTAAACCAACGCAGGACGGTTACCGCTGGGTGGCGATAACGGCCATGCTTCTGGCAATAGGCATTATTCTGCATACCGTAAGCCCCAACGTTGGCGGCGTTACGCCGAACTGGACCATTGCCATGTATTCCATTGTAATTAACCTTACCAACCCTTCGCTGCCGCAGGCACTGGGCATTGGTTTTATTTCCGGCATGACGCTTGTGCCGTCCTCCAAATCGGCCTTTCCGCTGGGCAACCTTGCCAGCGAGGTTTGCGGCGCGGTGGTGTGCTGCCTTCTGGTTAAGGCCATGCTTGCCGTTAAACTTGAAAAATGGCGCCTGCGCCCGTTTATTGCAGGATTTGTGGCAACAATGGTGAGCGGCGGCGTGTTTACCTTTATTTTAAAAATAGTTTTGGGGCTGCCCTTCAGCGTATGGCTGTATGCCATGCTGCCGGTGGTGGCGGTAATAGGCGTGCTTAACGGCAGCATTACCTTTTTGCTGTACGGGCCGGTGCGCAGGCTGTTTTTTGTGCAGGAGGAAGATAATTGATGGAAACGGTTGCGGAATTAAAGCATTTTTATTTTGCTTACAAAAAGAATAACCTTGTGCTGCACGATATTGATTTTAAAATAGAAAAAGGCTCTTTTACCGTTATCGCCGGGCCGAGCGGCAGCGGCAAAACAACGTTGTGCAAGGCCATGGCTGGTATTGTGCCGTTTTATATGGGCGGCGCGTACAGCGGCGAAGTAATGGTGCTGGGCGAAAGCACCAAAGGCAAAAAGGTATCGGATATTGCCATGCGCCTGGGGCTGATGCTGGAGGATTACGAAAGCCAGCTTGTTTCCCTCACTGCGGGCGAGGAGGTTGCCTTCAGCCTGTTAAACCACGGCTTTAAGCCGGAAGAAGTTGAAGAACGCACGCGCAGGGCACTTGAAGATGTAGGGCTGCCGGGGCGCGAAAGCTATCAGCTGGACGAACTCAGCGGCGGGCAGCGCCAGAGGCTGCTTTTGGCTTCGGTTTTGGCGGTGCATCCGGAAATTATCGTTTTGGACGAGCCTGTATCGGCCATGGACCCGGACGGCGCCAATTCGCTGTACAAGCTGCTTTACAAAATACATAAGGAATACGGCACAACCATTGTGGTGGTAGAACACCGCATTGACTATCTGCTGCCGTATATGACGGATTTAGTTGTACTTAAAAAAGGACGCCTTGTGGCGGCTGATAAGTTTGAAAACGCCGCCCGCGTTATGTATAAGGATGAAACCCTGCGGCATTTTGTACCGGCGCTGTGGCGCATTAAGCTGGGGCTTGAAGAAAAATTCGGCGTAAGCCTGGATAATTGGCGTACGGAAGAAGAAGCCGTTGCGGAATTAAAGGCAAAAGGTTTTACAGGGGGTGAGGCGTAATGCTGGAGGCAAAAGAGGTTAATTTTGCGTATCTGCGCGGGCAGCCGGTGCTGAACGACATCGACATTAAAATTGAAAGCGGCGAATTCGTGGCGCTTTTGGGGCACAACGGCAGCGGCAAAACAACGCTGAGCCGCCTGTTCATGGCGCTTATTCATCCGCGCAGCGGGCAGGTGCTGGTGGACGGCACGGACATTGCCGCCATGGAACCGGCCGATTTGGCAGATAAAATAGGCTATGTGTTCCAGAACCCGGATTTGCAGATTTTGGAAGACACGGTTTTTGACGAAGTGGCATACGGCCCGCGTGCCAAAAAATTGAGCGAGGACAAGGTTAAACGCCAGGTGGAAACCGCGCTTGCCGCAACGGGCCTTACGGATTTGGCAGACGCTTACCCGCGTCTTTTAAGCTTTGGGCAGAAGCGCCGTTTGGGTGTGGCGGCGGCACTGGCCTTAAACCCGCGCACACTTATTCTGGACGAGATAACCAACGGGCAGGATGCTGTGGAAAAAGAGCGCATGATGAGCTATTTAAAGGCGCTTAATGAAGAAAACGGTATTACGGTAGTGCTTATTTCGCACGATATGGACACCGTGCGCCGCTATGCGCAGCGAACCATTGTGCTGCATAACGGGCATTTGGTGTTTGACGGTACGCCCGCAAAGCTGTTTGACGGCAGTATTAACGTAGAGCGCTGGGGGCTGCGCTGCCCTACGGCAACGGCAGTTGGCAACGCGCTGGGCATTACGGCAACCAGCCCGGAGGATTTTTGCAGCAGCATTAGCATGAAAGGAGAGCGGCAGGCATGAAAATATCGGCATTTACGCAGATTATAGTAACGGTAGCCGTAACGGCATGGGTATTTATTTTGCCGGTAATGGCTGTTGCCACCATTTTAGTGCTGGAACTGGCGCTGCTTCTTTCCATTAAGCACGACCGCATGACGATGGCGGCAATAGGCGGCCTGGCGGTATTTACCGGGCTGATGGTGCTTTTGCAGCTTCTGTTCGGTTCGCCGCTTGAAATTGCACTGGTCGGCGGCCTGCGCATGCTGGTTATGACCATGGCCTTTTTGTGCATGCTGGCAGCAACGCGCATACAGGATATTGCACAGGCACTGGTAACAAAATTTCACCTGCCGTGCGAATATGCCTTTATGCTGACAACGGCGCTGCGCTTTGTGCCTAACTTTCTGGCAGACAGTACCATTACTTTGGACGCGCAGAGCTGCCGTGGCTATTCCAACCGCGGCAACGCGATAAAAAGGCTGATGTCCTACGTTGTTGTTATACGCCCGCTGGTAATGCGCGCCGTAGCCAAAAGCGAAACGCTGGCGCTGAGCATGGAGCTGAAGGGCTTTGGTGCCAACACCTATAAAAACATGCCGCAGCAAAAACTCGGCCTTGCTGATTACGTTGTGCTGCTGGCGGTAATTGCGCTCAGTACGTATCCCTTCTGGCAGGAGTACGTAAAAATATAAAAAGCGCCTGCATTGGCAGACGCTGAAGCTGATGTAAGTTTTCTGTTTGATATATAGCAGGATAAGCTGGTGCCGGTGCGCCGGTTATCTTTGCATAATTAAAATTTGAGTAAATGGCTGCCCGCAAGCACCGGGCGGCTTTATTTTTTAGCAGGCTTATTTTCCTCGCCCCATGTGCAAAGCTGGTCGAGTATCGTCATCAGCGATTTGCCGCGCTCCGACAGGCTGTATTCCACTTTGGGCGGAATTTGCGGATATTCGGTGCGGATGATGAGCCTGTCTTTTTCCAGCTCTTTCAGCGACAGGCTGAGTGTTTTGTGCGATATGCTGCGGATGTAGCGTTTAAGTTTACTGTAACGCACTACGCCAAACTCCATCAGGCAGTACAGAATAACCATTTTGTATTTGCCGTTAATCAGCGACAGCGTGTAGCTGAAACCGGTATCTTCAAAATTTGCCTTTTCGATATAATTCTTAATCATTATACTCTCCTTTTGGTTAGTATCTGACAAAAATGTGCGTACTTCATCTTTGGTTTATATGCTGCTATAATTATAGCAGAAAGACGGAGGTGGAGCAAATGGCTAAAAAAATAGTTGTTTTAAACGGCAGCCCGCGCGCAAACGGCAACACAAAAGAACTGGTAAAGGCTTTTGTTAAAGGTGCTGAAAGTGCGGGCAACACCGTACAGGTTTTTGATTTGCAGAAAATGAATATTCACGGCTGCCTTGGCTGCTGCATGGGAGGCAAAGATGAAGCAAGCCCCTGCGTGCAGAAGGACGATATGGCTTTAATTTACCCGGCTTACCGCGAGGCGGATGTGGTTGTGCTGGCGTCGCCGATGTATTACTGGGGCGTAAGCGGGCAGCTTAAATGTGCATTTGACCGCCTGTTTGCAGTAGCAGAATGTATGCCCGGCTATGCCAACCCCATTAAGGAGTGCGCGCTTTTGATGGCGGCAGAGGGTGATACGGCGGACAATTTTGCCCCGGTAAAAGCCTTTTACGAAGGCCTGGCAGGGCATCTGGGCTGGAAAAACCGCGGCATTGTTTACGCAGGAGGCAATTTTGCGGCGGGTGATATTTTAAATAAACCGGCGCAGCTTGCCGAAGCGAAAAAACTGGGCACGGAAATTTAACTAAAAGCAAAACTTATAAATCTCCGCAGAATATAACTGCGGGGATTTTTTTACCCTTTAACCATGCTTCACCTTGCTTAACGCCTTTATTTTAAGTACAATAAAAATATAAATGCGTATGTGAGGGGGAATGCAAGTGGAACTGCGTATTTTAAAATATTTTTTAACGGTGGCCCGCGAAGAAAACATTACCAGAGCGGCTAATCTGCTGCACGTTACGCAGCCGACGCTGAGCCGCCAGTTGATGCAGCTGGAAGATGAACTGGGCGTAAAACTGTTTTACCGCAGCAAGCACCGCATAACGCTTACCGACGAAGGCCTGCTTTTAAAGCGCCGCGCGCAGGAAATTACCGAGCTTGCCGAGCGTACAACCCGCGAAGTATCGCGTAGCAGCGAAAATTTAATGGGCGAAATCGCAATAGGCTGCGCCGAAGCAAGCAGTATTTCCGTATTGGCGGGTTTGATGAATTATTTCCGCCAGAAATATCCGCTGGTGCATTATACGCTTTATTCCGGCATTGCCGACGATATTAAAGAACGCATTGAAAACGGGCTGTTGGATATAGCCTTTTTAACAGAGCCCGTGGATATTTCCAAATACGGCTTTGTGCGCCTGCCGCATAAGGAAGAATGGGGCGTTTTAATAAGAAAAGATTCGCCGCTGGCAGAAAAACAGGCAGTAATGCCGCAGGATTTACTGGGCATTCCGCTGTTAATGCCCAAGCGCGACCTGGTTAAAAACGAACTTTCCAGCTGGTTTGGCAGTTTAAATGACAGAATGGATTTTGCCGTTAATTACACAATGCTGATGAATGCAGCCGTAATGGTGCACAGCGGCTTTGGTGCGGCGCTGTGCCTTAACATGGGCACCGATTTTTACGACGATTTGCGTTTTGTGCCGCTTGCGCCTCCGCTTGCAACAGGCTGCGTGCTGGCGTGGAAAAAGAGCCAGCGGCAGGCACCGGCAGTGGAGGAGTTTATCAGCTCGGCGCATTCATACGTTTTGGGCATTTCCGGCAATTAAATATAGGTATTAGCTTATTTAAAGTGGCCATATTACAATGTAGGTGTAAGAAATTTGCACCTGCATTTTTTATTGCATAAAAAGTTTAAGGAGGGGAATGATATGCAGGGAGAAGCCACTGAGCCGGGGCGGCTGGCCATATTAAACGCCAGACGCAACGCCATGCTTGACGAAATACATTTCCGCGAAAAGCAGCTTGACCGCCTTAATTACCTGCGTTACGAAATACAAAAGAAAAATAGCAGCTGGGATTAATGCTCCGAAGCTGTAAAAACCTGCCGTAAGCTGCGGCTTTTAATAAAAAATCTCCGTTTAACAAAGCGTTAAGCGGAGATTTTTGGTTCTGGCAGGTACTTTAAAATATGCACAAAAAAGCAGGAATTAAGCCTGCTTTTAGCGTTTGGGGGTATTCTGGTGTCATTCAGTCTATTTTTGGCAACTTGAATTCAATGATTATTCAAATTATAATATATTATGTACAAACATATATTAAAATACAATAAATTAAAATACTAAAAAATCACTTTGTGGCAAAAAACGGAGGATTTAACTGATGAAGGGTTCAGAAACAAAAATGCTTAATTTCATGGAAGGTGCTGATAAACGTTATATTATTCCTGTTTACCAAAGAAAATATAATTGGAAACAGGAAAACTGCCAGCAGTTGTATGATGATTTAAAAAAGATAATTCGCGATAAGCGGGAAAGTCATTTCTTTGGCAGCATTGTTTCATCTGTAGCCGCAAACGGAAGTAAAATAGAGTATTATATTATTGATGGTCAACAGAGGCTTACGACAGTTACTCTTTTGCTTTTGGCGATACGCAATCTGCTTATAAAAAAAAGAATAACATCTGCCAAAGAAAATCTCAATGAACAAATTAATCAGCGTTTTTTGATTTCTCCCTGGGCTAATGCTGATGATCAAATAAAATTACGGCCTGTAAAAAGTGACCGTGAGGCATTGGCAAGGCTGTTTGACGGTGAAGATTACATTCCTACTTCAAATTTAACTATAAATTACCGCTTCTTTTGCGAGCAGCTTTTAAGGCATGAAATATCAGTAGATGATTTATTTATGGCAATAAGTAAATTAGAAATTATTAGTATTACCTTAGATAACAGCGATAATGCCCAGCTCATATTTGAAAGCCTTAATTCTACAGGACTTGCTCTTACTGAGGGTGATAAAATCAGAAACTATATTTTGATGGGGCAGTTGCCGGAAAATCAAATTAAGCTTTATGATGTATACTGGGCTAAAATAGAACGGTGTACTGGAAATGACGTCAGCAGTTTTATAAGGGATTATCTCAGCATTAAACGGCAAATTACACCAACTATTAGTAATGTTTATAAGGATTTCAAAGAATATGCAGTGAGTACAAATTTGCCGGTAGAAGATTTGTTAGAAGATTTGCTACGGTATGCGCGTTTATTTGAAAAACTGTCTATATGCAAGAGTGACTTGCAGAATCGAAAATTAGATGATTGTTTATATAGGCTGATGCGTCTGGAAATAGTTGTTACACGTCCATTTTTGATGGAAGTATTAAGGCTGAATCAGGATAACAAATTAAATACGGATGATGTTTTGCAAATATTTCTTGTTACAGAAAACTATCTTTTCCGCAGAAATATTTGTGATGTGCCGACTAATGCTTTAAATAAAATTTTTTTGAATCTCAATAAAGAAATTATACGGTATGATGGTACAACTGATAACTATGTACAAAAATTTATTTATACTTTGTTATCTAAAAAAGATAGCGGGCGCTTTCCTGATGATAAAGAATTTAGTGCAGAATTATCAGTTAAGCCGGTATATCAAATGCGCGGCAAGTATAAGGCGTATCTGTTTGAGCGTTTTGAAAATTACGGAACTGTTGAAACGAAGGATGTATATACTCATTTAGATAATAATACATACAGCATTGAGCATATTATGCCGCAGCATCTTACTCCTGCATGGATAGCATCTCTTGGTGAAAATGCGTTGGAAATTCATTCTGTATGGCTTCATCGTTTGGCAAATTTAACATTAACTGGTTATAATCCTTATCTTAGTAATAAAACTTTTGATGAAAAGCTAAATGCCGAAAACGGTGGATACAAAAACAGTGGTTTGAAGATGAATCAAAAGATTTCATCTAAAAAATCCTGGGGTTTAGAAGAACTGGAAGAACGTAATGCAGAAATGATTGCTCTGGCAAAGAAAATATGGGCTTATCCGCAAACAACTTTTGTGCCGGCAAAAAAAGAATTTTATTCTTGTACATTGGATGATGAAAATATTGAATTGACTGGAAGAAATATAGTGAAATATGGTTACCAGAATATAGAACAGTCTGTAAATACTTGGGCTGATATGATGGAACATGTCATAAAATATTTACATCAGAAAGACAAAAGCGTACTTGCGGATTTAGCGTATAATGTTTCTGCTTATGCGGAACTTTCAAATTATGTAAGCAACGATAAAAATAAATTGCGCAGCCCTTTGAAAATTGATAACGATATATATATTGAACGAAATACAAGTACCGCTTTAAAAATTTCAATTTTACGTCGGTTATTTGTTTTATATAATGCTGAACCGGCAGATTTAGTATTCTATTTAAAGGATACCGAAAAAGAAAATGAAGTAGAACTTACAGAAATAGCATCTATTCTTCGGGAATGGGTGGTTGCGTGCAAGGATGCAAATGAGAATCTTGATAAATGCAATCGTACATATACAAGATTTACAACTAATAATATGAGTGAACTTATACCGGATATTCATAACGCTCCAAGTGGCTGGAATACAGCTAACCATTATTTTTATGAAATAGTAAACCGCACAGGAAGGACAGTATATATACAACTTTCATTAAGTTCTAGAAATGCAACTAAAGAATTTTTGGAACTTTGCGAGCGTATAAATGAGTATTATCCTGCTAAGTTTCCTAAAGAACATTGGCAGTGGCGGAGTCCATTCAAAACGGCAACTATAGCTGTTAATAAAGAATCATCAAAAGAGGAGATATTTGCCAGGCTTGATACTTGTTTAGAAGAAGTAAAAGCTTTTGAGAAAGATTTAAAAGAAAAACTTAAGAAAAAATAAACTTAAAGCTAAAACACAAGCAGATCTAAAATCTGCTTGTGTTTTAGCTATGTTTTATGGTTTTTAATTTTTCAGCATATTTTCACTGAAGGCGTAAACACGCTGCCAGAAAATTTTGCTCTGACCGGCTTCGGGAGCGGCAATTTCAAAAGCGTGGTACAATCCGGGAATTACGTGCAGCTCGGTATCGACATTTGCTTCCGTAAGTTTTGCGGCGTAGTCAATGTCTTCGTTGACAAATAAGTCAAGCCCGCCGACATAAATAAACGCAGGCGGCAGGTTGGCAAAATCTTCCGCAAAGGTGGGCGAATAATAACCCAGCATTTTGCCGCTGAGGTTTTGCCCTCCGCGCAGAACCTCCCACGCATACTTGTTGCTGCTGCGCGGCCAGCAAATATAACCGGTCTGCTGCGCATGGTAGGGCGAGTTTTCCGTTGCCGTGCGGTAATCAAGCATCGGGTAAATTAAAACCTGCCCCTTAATGGGGATGTTGGCGTTATCGCGGTTATACAGTGCAAGGCTTGCGGCAAGGTTGCCTCCGGCGCTGTCGCCCATTAAAATAATTCTTCCGGCATCAAGGCCGAGTTTGTCTGCGTTTTCTTTAACGTACATTAAGCCGCTGTAGGCGTCCTCAAGTGCAGCGGGAAAGGGCGCTTCTACCGAAAGGCGGTAGCGCGGCGTAATAACAGCAGCATTTAAGGCGTTGGCAATGTTCTGGTAACGCTCGCGGTCGTCAAGCGAAATTCTGAACAAATAACCGCCGCCGTGGGCGTAGTACACTACCGGCAGTTTGGCTTCGCTGCTTTGGGCAGGGCGGTAAATATAAAGCGGCACATTCGCTGCGCCGTAAAGGCTTTTGGCGTTAACGGTTTCAAAGGTAATGCTGCTTTGGGCAGGAACATAGTTTTTTACGCGCCGCTCTACGTCCTGCGGCGATGTGGCTTCAATAAGATAACCTTCTGCCGCCGCACGGTATTCCGGCTGCACGCGGTCGATATAGGGTATTTCCGCAGCCAGTGCGGATGCGGCTATGTTAAAGGCCAAAAGGCAAAGGGCAATAAATTTTTTCATAGGGTCACCAGCTTATTTTAAATTTTTGCCGCTGAGCGTTACTGCCTGCGGCTTGTTGACGATAAGGACTTTATCCGTAACCATTGTTTGTACGGCTTTATTATATTCCTGAAAATACGGCCCGTCAATGTGGGCGCGGTAAGCGGTGTCGTCGGCATACAGCTCCAGCAGGTGGAATACGTTGGGGCGTGCGGTTTCTGTTGTTGCAAGCAGTGCCAGTACGCCTTCTTCGTTTGCAACGGCGCTTTGCATTTCTTTGGCAAGCACTTTTTTGTAAGCATCAAGCTGCGCCGGGTCGATAACAAGCAGTGCCATGCGTGCCTTATCGGCAGTACCTGCGGTTTTGCTTTGCAGGTTAAAGGCGTCTGCGGCAAGTGTTTTGTGTACCTGCGCCAGTTTAAGCGCCTGTGCGGCGGCTGTTTTTACGTTGGCGTTATTTTGTGCGGCATTAAAAGCGTTTTCATCCGTATAAATTTCCAAATAGCGCATTACGCCGTTTTCGTCCTCGCCGCCGTAAACAGCAAGCACGCCTTCACTGTTTTGCAGTGCTGTGTTAAGTGCGGCAACGGCTGCGCGCAGGGCGTTTTCGTTACCGGCGGCTGCGCTGTATACGCTCCAGCGCACAAAGGGCTGGGCGGCAGCTGCGGCGTTTACCGGCAGCGCCTGCAAGCCTGAAAGCAGCATCATAGCTGCGCAAAATAATAATTTTTTCATGGTGCATCTCCTTTACTTACTCTGCTTTTTCAAGCGTTGCGGTAAAACTGTCGTGGGTTTTAACAATATCAAGCCCGCTTTCCAGCCTGCCGATGGGGATTAAATTGCTGTCGTCTTTAAAATCAACATAAAAAATGCTTAAATTGCCCCACGGCTGATAAATGCACAAATCGCCCGCAAGAGGATGGCAGCCAACCTTTTGCCCTGTTTCGTCAAGGCGCTTGTCAAAATAGGCAATCTTTTCCATGCCGGAAAAATCTTTAAATGAAAGTGTTACCGGCAAACGGCTGTATAAATCGTTGGCGCTCGGTTCATTGCGCAGCGTAACGGGCAGGCGGCTGCCGTCAATAACAAGCACGGCTTTGTGGCCATCTGCTGCGGCAGTGTTTTGCGGTGCAGGCTGTGCTGCAGGTGCGGAAGCGCCGCAGGCGGAAACAGCAAGTGCCGTCAGCGCAGCGCTTAACAGCAAAAGTAATTTTTTCATAGGTATCCCTCCGTTTTATTTGTATAGTTTAATTATAAAAAACGCAGGGCATGGCGTCTAATGCTTAATTGTTATGCGCCAACATACGTTTTTGGCATGAAGTGCAGGCGGGAGTATGCTTCAACTTGCGCGTTTAAAAATTTTTAACTACAATAATTATATGGAGAAATGCTTTAAAGGAGGAACTGGCATGAAATACCGTGAACTTGGCAAAACAGGATTGAAAGTAAGTGAAATAGGCCTTGGCTGCGAAGGCTTTAATGGCAAAGACGCCGCTTTTACGCAGGAAATGTTTAAACTTGCTCTGGCAGCGGGCGTAAACTGCATGGATTTATACAGCCCCAACCCGGACATGCACAAAAATATTGCAGCTGCACTTGGCAGCCGCCGCAAAGATTTTATTTATCAGGCGCATTTATGCACGGAATGGAAGGATGGGCAGTATAAGGCTGTGCGCGATATTGCCAGTGTAAAAGCTGCGTTTGAAACTATGCTGAAAAATTTGAACACGGATTATATTGATATCGGCATGATTCATTATGTAGATTCGCCGGAACTTTGGCGTACGATTGAAAGCGGCGGCGTTCTGGACTATGCGCTGGAACTGAAAGCCGAAGGCAAAATTAAGCACATCGGCGTAAGCAGCCATAACCCGCTGGCGGCGCTGGAAGCAGTAAAAAGCGGCAAGGTGGAAGTGCTGATGTTCAGCGTAAACCCCTGCTATGATTTGCTGCCCGGCACGGATGACGTGGAAAAACTGTGGGCGGAAGAAAGCTACAAAAAGCCTTTGCTGAACCTTGACCCCAAACGTGCGGAACTTTACGAAACCTGCCAGCGTTTGGGCGTGGGCATTACCGTTATGAAAGCTTTTGGCGGCGGTGACCTTTTGAGCGAGTACAGCCCGGCAGGCAAGGCGCTGACGGCGGTGCAGTGCCTGCATTATGCGCTGACACGCCCGGCGGTAGCGGCTGTTATGAGCGGCGCACGTACCATGGAAGAATTAAAAGCCTCGCTTGATTACGAAAAGGCAAGCGAAGCCGAAAAAGACTATGCAGAAGTTTTTGCAAGCTTCCCCAAAATCAGCTGGGAAGGGCATTGCATGTACTGCGGCCATTGCGCGCCGTGCCCCAAAGGCATTGATGTTGCAAACGTAACCAAGTTTTTGAACCTTGCCAAAGCGCAGGGCGAAGTGCCGGAAACCGTGCGCGAGCACTATGCAGCGCTTAAAGCCCACGCCGGCGACTGCATTGCCTGCGGCGCCTGCGCCAAACGCTGTCCCTTCGCTGTTGACCCCGTTGCGAACATGAAAGAGGCAAAAGAAGTTTTTGGGTATTAAGGAAAGTATAAAAACGTGAAAATAAATAGAGACTAAAACAAAATAGTATGAAATAAAGAATCAGCACCACCTTATGATAAGATGGTGCTGATTTTTAGTTTTTTATACGGAAAATAATAGTATCATCAACATTTACTTTTCGAATGTCACATTCTTTATTACCAGGCAAATAAATTTGCAATTGATAAAACCATATACATAGTAAAAATTTATCAATAAATTTTTGTGACCGGCGTTTTAACCCATAACGTTTTAATAATGTACGTAGCTTTATTCTTACATAATCCTGTTTGCCAATATAAAGTATGCGCAAGCGGATGCTTTTGAAAAACAAATCCAAATCAGAATAATCGGCAGTAAAATCGCCGTCTGAAATTTCTATGTCTTTAGTGCTTAATAGCTTTTTGATTGCCGGAAATTCTGCGTCGAGAGCCTCTTTGTTTTGCAAATAATGCCCCCAATATAAAACCTTTAAAAATAAGGTTCTAAGATTATTGCGATATTTTTGTATTAGCCTATCTTGTTCTTTAATATGTATAGCAATAATTAGATTTTCTTTATCACTATTTCTTAAATCAAGACTGTTAATAATAGCTGCTATATCTAATGGTGTATAATACAAATTTTGCATTAGTTATCTCGCTTTTTACGGTTGCAGTTTATGCAAAGAATTTGCAGATTTTCAGGAATACTTTCGCCGCCTTTATTCATAGATAAAATATGGTCTACTTCAAATCCCTCTCTAGTATTACCAGTTATACCGCAATTTGCACATTGATACTGTCCTTCTGAGTTTTTAGATTTTTCAAAAGTGACATCTCGCAAATATTGTTCGTATTTTGGTGCATGTTTTTTTATTTCTTCCAGTGTACATTTTGTTAAAGGCTTTGAATCCCAAGTAATTACTGGTTCGTCTGGTATTTTATTTCTGAGTTTCATTAATTCTATATCAATTAATTTGTCAAAGAAAATTCTGTTTGCAAAAAGTAAACGTAAAATATTATCATCTGTTGTATCCCAAAGTTCATTAAGATATTGTTCGCGCTCGCTCTCGCGCATATCTTTTTGCCGAATTGTAGTTGCTATTTGTTTTACATCAAGTCTGTTTTTATCAATATAATCAAAGGAATAGAATTGTGGTGCAACAGAATACTGGTCATAGTATTTTAAAATATTCAGCACATCTTCCTCGGCATAAGGCGGAATAGTTTCATATTTAAAGAATTTATCGTGGCATTCAGCTTCCATTTTAAATAAAATTTCATCTGGCATAGTATCTGTGTCAGTAGAATTATATTTTTTAAAAAGTTCAGGCAGATAATTGATAAAGTCCTGATAGGATTTTTCTGTACTGTTATAAACCATTACTTCACAGGTATAATCAATATCTTGATTTTCGCCAGAAATGTTTTCGGTATAACTGAATGTATACATACCTAAAGGTATACGCTCTAAAAATGGCACGTTTTCAAGTTTTGTTGTGTCTACTGTGTCATCAAGAATTTTTGCAAATTCTTCAAGCTTGGCAACAGAAATCATCATCATATCACGTTTAATACGTTTGCCAGGGTCTTTGTCAAAGAAATCATTACTGCCTTCAAACAGGCTTTCCGGATTAACCCAGGCAATGTGTTCGTTCCAGTTATCTATGAAAGAAACAATATAGGCATTAGCCGTGCCGCCTGCTTTTACACCGCGCAAAGCTCTGCCAACCATTTGAGTCATTAAAATTGTTGAAACAGTAGGGCGGGCAAGAAATACTGTTTGTGTTTGCGGCAGGTCTACGCCTTCGGTTAAAATATTTACGTTAATTAAAACCTGAAGTTTGCCATCTCGATAAGCCTGTATCTTTTTTTCATTTTCTTTAGTTAAATTGATAAGTAATCTGGAAATTGTAAGTGATGATACAATATAATCTGCTTTAATTCCGGCTTGTTCAAACAAGGTTTTTAATTGTATTGCATGGGCAATATTTACAGCAAAAACAAGTGTCTGCCCATATTCTTTTTGTTTTTCTTTATAGGTTCTTACAATAAGATTGTTACGTTCTTTACTTTGCACCATTTGTTGGGCAATTTTTTCTGGTATACTGTCAAAATGCTGAATAGTATTCCATTCATCAACGCTTAAATCATCACCATAGCGTTCTTCTGTGTAATAGTGTTCAAAAATAGGTGTTGAAAGAATTTGTCTTTTAATGAGTTCTTTTAAATTAATAGCATAGGCTAAACCTAAATCACCGAAAACAGGGTCATTTTTCTTTAAATCAACGCCATCAGTAAAAATTTTAGAAAGCAAACCTTCTTCTTTTTTGCTTGTACGGAATGGTGTTGCTGTTAAACCAATAATTTTTAAATTTGGAACAAGTTCTTTAACATGGTCAATTATTTTACGGTATGTTTTAGCAATAGAGTGGTGAGCTTCATCAATAACGAAATAAAGTTCATCATCATCTGCCAGCCAGTTATCAAGGCATTTTAAGTTTCTGCCGATACTGTCTTTACTTGCGATTACAAGCTGGTCGTCTGTGTTAATGTCAATGGTTCTACCGTGTCTTTCCGCACCGGAAACTATACGAAAGTTAAAAGACGAAATATTCGGGATATAATCTAAACATGCGTGATTGGCAAAGGATTCCAGTGCCTGGTCTAAAAGCATTTGGCGGTGTGCAATCCACAAAACTTTTTTCTTTTTGTTAATGGCATTCTTTAACAGCCATACGGAAGCCGTGTAAGTTTTGCCGCCGCCAGTCGGCAAAACTACCATTGTAGCAAAGGACGGGCTTTCGTTTATTTTATCAAGGCATTGCATAGCTTTTATTTGATGTTCATAAGGTATGCGCGTGCTTTTTGCTTTTTTGCGTAAAATTTGTCCGGAAGAAGTTGATTCTACATATTCAAATTCTTTTTCCATTGCGTTCATCCTTTCGGCGAGTGTATATAATTTAGTATAGCACTGCATATATTTTGTGGCAAATAAATAACTTTATTTAATTGTTACATAATCTAATAAAATGCCGAAAAATAAATAATTACCGGCAATTATTATAAGTATACTTGCAATAATTCTTAAGAAAAATGCAAGTTGGAAACTGTTTTTTTATGATAAGTTCAAAATTTATGCAGTTGTTGCTTAAATATTAATAGTTTTTTCTTTCTTGCTTTTTAGTGAAATATCCATTAAAATATTCTTGAAAAGAATAAAAAGCGGATACGGAAAGGCAGGGTTGTGTGGAAACAAATTTTGAAATTAAATTTTTTAAAACGGCTAATGGCCGTGAACCTGTCAGAGAATATCTGAAAGACATGGCAATGACAAATGAAAAAGTTACGCGTGATACATTAGACACAATATCAGAATTATTAATGATGTTAAAAGCCAAGGGTAATGCTTTGGGTGAACCTTATATCAAACATTTGCAAGGCCCTATATGGGAACTGCGTCCAAAAAACAGGCGTATTTTGTATTGCTGTATTTTAGAAAATCAGATATATTTGCTTCATATATTTAAAAAGACAACGCAGAAAACTCCTAAAAAAGATATACAAAAAGCATTGAGCAGATATAAATTATTGATTGGCAGATAAAAGAGGTGAGTAAAATGAAAGAAGTAAATGTTAAAATTAACACCAAATATACTGGAAGCAGTGTAGATGATTTTTTTAATGAAATTTATACTGCTGATGAGTTAGAGATAATTAAAGAACGTGCAGATTTTTTGCTGCAAATTGTTGAGGCAAGAAAGGCGGTAAATTTAACGCAGATTGATTTAAGCAAAAAGACCGGTATTTCCCAGTCGACCATAGCAAAAATAGAGAACGGTAAAATTAACCCAAGTTTAAATAACATTTTTAAAATCCTGCACGCCATGGGCAAAACCATTAAAATAGCATCGTTGTAAAACAACAAAACCGGCATCGTTATGATGCCGGTTTTTAGTTAGAAGGGGAAAGGTTTATGGATGTTTCAAATCTGCTGTTAGGTTATTTTATTGTGCTGTCTGGTTATTTACGGGGTTATTTATCCTCGTTGTAGAACGGGCATTCATCGCCCCAGTCGCAGTGGCCGTCGTGGTGGTAGCGGTCATAGTGGCGGTCGCGGTCATAGCGTCCTTCGCCATGGTGGCGGCCATAACCCGGGCCCCAGCCGCAGTGCAGTCCGCGGAAGTTGCCGCGCGGGCCGCGGAACATATCTTTAAGTGCTTCCTGCTTTTGTTCTTCGCTCATGCTGGACCATTTTGCTCTGGCTTCGGCTTCGCGTTTTTCAATAGCCTCGCGTTTTTCTGCAGGCAGTTTGCTTAAAAATTCGTCATGCCATTTCTGGCGCTGTTCAAATTTCTGCTGCGGGGTCATTTCCATCCATGCCAGCCTTGCTGCATCACGCTCGGCGCGCTGTTCGGGAGTAAGCGGAGTGCCGCGGCGCAGAGGCATCGGGCGGCGTGCATCGGTATCGCCTTTGCTCAGAATTTTTTCTACTTTATCGCGCATGGTAGGCTGAACCTGTTCAGTTTGGCCTGCCGCAAAAACCGGTACGCTGATGGCGGTGATTAAACCTGCAACTACTAAGGATTTGAATAATTTGCTTTTCAACATATCAGGTCACTCCTTTAATTTATGCTTATTTGTTATGCTCTTTAGCTTGTCTTTATTGTACAGTGTGCTTGTGGCAAAATTATGGCAAAAATATTTTATTTTGAGGTTTTTTAGCCACATTTTACTGTTAATATTATATCAGCAATTAAAGCAAAAAGTAAAAAAACTGCCGCCTTTGGGCTGATGTAAGGGTTAAATTTCTGCGCAAAAATATGTATAATATAGGTAAGTTTTGTGCAGAGAGGTGATGGCAGTGGCAAAAATGCTGATTGCTGATGATAATAAACAAATTACTTCCATTCTATCCAACTATGCGCGCAAAGAAGGTTTTGAACCGGTAGTTGCGCTTGACGGCGAGGAGGCTTTGCGCCTGTTTGACGAGCATGAGCCGGATATTGCCATGGTGCTTTTGGATGTTATGATGCCGAAAGTGGACGGTTTTGAAGTATGCCGCCGCCTGCGCGGAAAATCGCTGGTGCCGGTAATTATGGTTACTGCCCGCGGCGAAGATTTTGAAAAAATCATGGGGCTTGATATCGGCGCCGACGATTATATTATAAAACCTTTCAGCGCGGGCGAGGTAATGGCACGCGTGCGTGCAATTTTGCGCCGCATGCAGCCGCGCGAGGAAAAAACTGCGCATAATATTTACAGGTACAGCAATTTAATGATTGATTTGGACAAATATGCCGTAACCGTAAACGGCAGCGAGGTGCCGCTGACGAAAAAAGAGGTTGAGCTTTTATGGACTCTTGCCAAAAACAGCAGCAAGGTCTTTTCGCGCGATAACCTTCTGGACAGCCTGTGGGGCTACGATTATTACGGCGACAGCCGCACGGTGGATTCGCACATTAAGCGTATGCGTGCCAAGCTGGATAAGTTTGAGCATACCGGATGGGAAATAAAAACCATTTGGGGTGTAGGTTACCGCTTTGAGGAGAAAGCAAATGCATAACAAAATAGCTTTAAAACTTACATTGTATTTTGCCGCAGTGCTTTTGGTGTTCGCACTGGTGGTAGGCGGCAGCTTTGCGCATTTTTTCCGCGAGCATACGGTGGATATAAAAAGCACGGAACTTAAACAGCGCGCCGTGCGCATTGCCGAAGTGCTGAGCGAAAATGCAGGATGGCTGGAAAAACGCGGCGGCATTGCCAATACGCGTTTTATAAGTTACATTAACAACATCACCATGGAAGATGTGTGGGTTGTTAACAGTGACCGCGAACTGAAGCTGCCGCAGCGCATGAACCACCATATGGGCATGCACCGGCGGATGATGCACGCAGATACGCAGGCTCAAGTGCCGCCGCTGAAGGAGTTTCCGCTCCGCAGCGTTACTTTTGAGCAGCTGTCCGATGTTACCCGCAACTGCGTGGAGCAGGCTTTTGCCGGTACGGTATCGGTAGCGGAAGATTTTAACCCTGTGCGTGAGGAAACCATGCTTTGCGCCGCTGCGCCTGTATACGACGAAAACGGTGCTATCCAGGCGGCAGTGCTTCTGCATTACCCCGTGCAGGGCTTGCAGTCCGCAACGTGGGAAGGCGTAAGAATTCTGCTTTTATCCTGCGCCATTGCGCTTTTACTGGTATCGTTTTTAAGCGTGCTGTTCAGCTGGAAGTTTACGCGCCCCTTAAACCGTATGAAGGAAGTGGCGCAGAAAATGGCCGAGCACGATTACACTGAACGCTGCAACATTAAACAGAATGATGAAATAGGCGCGCTTGCCGCCACGCTTGACGAACTGGGCAGCCGCCTTCTGGACGCCGATGAGGCAGGGCGCAAGCTGGAAAAACTGCGCCGCAGCTTTATTGCCAACATCTCGCATGAACTGCGCACGCCGGTAACGGTTATCCGCGGCAGCCTGGAAGCACTGAACGACAAAGTTGTTACCGATAAGGAAGAAGTGGAGCAGTATTACAGGCAAATGCTGAAGGAAAGCCTGTTTTTGCAGCGGCTGATTAATGATTTGCTGGATTTGTCGCGCTTGCAGAATACGGATTTTCCCATTGAAAAGGAACATATTAATTTGTGTGACGTAGTGCAGGATGCCGCCCGTGCCAGCAAGCAGCTGGGGCAGAAAAAAGATGTGCACGTTGACGTTAAACTGGACAGGAATGTTTACCTTATGGAAGGCGACTACGGCCGCCTGCGCCAGATGCTGATGATATTTTTGGACAACAGCATTAAGTTCAGCCACGAAGGCGGCACCGTGGAGCTGCGCCTTTTGGGCGACAGGCTGACGGTGACGGACCACGGCAGCGGCGTAAAACAGGAAGATTTGCCGTATGTGTTTGAACGTTTTTATAAAACACGCGGCGAAGCCAATAAAAACGGCAGCGGGCTTGGGCTTGCTATTGCCCGGGAAATAGCTCTGCGCCACAATATTAAAGTGAGCATGGAAAGCGTGCCTGATGAAGAAACCGCGGTAATTATGATATTGCCGCCGGCAGGAGAGGATGCGGAAAATGAATTACGGATGTAACGGCAGGCGCGCCGTAATAAGCGGCGGCACCAGCGGCATAGGGTTTGCGGCGGCGCGTACGCTTTTGGCGGACGGCGCGGAAGTGTGGCTTTTGGCGCGCACGGAACGGCCGCAGCTTTTGGCGGAGCTTAAAGAAAGCTACGGAGAAAAAGTGCATTTTATAAAATGTGATGTTGCAAATGTTGCCAGCTGTAAAGCTGCGGCGGCGCAGATAAAAAATGCCGGCAGCGTTGATTTTTTGGTAAACAGTGCAGGCATTTACCGTGAGCAGAGCATGGAAATGCTGACGGAAAGCGAGTTTGATGAAATTTTTGGCGTGAACGTAAAAGGCACGGTGTTTTTAACGCAGGCGCTGCTGCCATATATGGCAGCAGGGGGCGCGGTGGTAAACGTGGCTTCGGATGCAGGGGTGAGCGGCAACTACGGCTGTGCTGCTTACTGCGCCAGCAAAGGGGCGGTGGTGGCGTTTACCCGCGCCCTGGCGCTGGATACAGCGCCGCGCCTGCGGGTTAACTGCGTATGCCCTGCCGATATTGATACGCCGCTTTTGCAGCAGCAGCTTGAAGCAGCAGGCGGCAGCTATACACTGGCGGATGTTGCGGAAGCCTATCCAATGGGGCGCGTTGGGCGTGCGGAAGAAGTAGCGCACGTAATATGCTCGATTTTAAGCCCGACCAACAGCTTTATGACCGGCAGCATCGTAACCATAGACGGCGGCTTAACGGCGAAATGATATAATTTTCAAAAGGTGTGATATAATTGGCACGAAATTATTATATGGTAAGAGGAATGGACTCCAGCGAAGCTGTTTTTAACGAACTTTTAAAAAATGAAGTAGTAGCTGTTGGCTGGAGTTACATAGATTTCACATTGTGTAAAGATAACAGAGAAAAGTTTGATGCTGAATTAGAAAAAGTATATTTTAAAAACAGTAAATTAACACCATCTGTTAAAGGGAAATGGAGAAATCAAAGTTTTAGATTTTGTTGTATAAAAAAAGGTGATTATATTGTTGTGCCTTACCATCAATATATAATTCTGGCAGAAGCTGTCGGTGAACAAATATATAAACCAGAAGTTATTAATTTGAATTTGGCAAATCAGCAAAAAGTACAATATTTGTATGATAGAGATAATAAATTAGTAAAAATACCGAGAGCAAGTTTGCCTGAAAATATGCAGAGAAAACTGCGGGTGCTTGGTTCTATAGTAACAGATTTTTCTGAATTTAAAAATGAAATAGATACTATTTTTGCTTCTGGTAAATTTTCATATAAAAATATTCACGAAAGTCAAAAAGAACAGAAAATAACTGATTTTAAGAAAACTCTGCTGAATAATATAAGGAATGGTCATACAAATTTAAAAGCGGGCGGGCGTGGATTAGAAGAACTTGTTAGCGAATTACTGGAGATAGAAGGGTATAAAACTAAGATTTTGGGTAAAAGTACTTTCAGCGGTATAGCAGATGTAGATATTGAAGCAGAAAAAATAGACCAGTTCTTTGGAGAACAAAAGTTATTTGTGCAAGTTAAGCATCATCAGGGTGAGAGCCGTGACTGGGGGCTTGAACAATTAAAAGCAGCAAAAAATATTTTGGATAAAGATAATAAAGATTTTCAGTTAGTGTTTATTACAACTGCTGGAATATCAGATGATGTAATAGAAAAAGCGTATGAAAATAATATTGTTTGTATAGATGGACAAAAACTCGTTGATTGGGTATATGATAATTTAACAAGTCTATCTGAGCCTACAAAAGAAGCCTTACACATTATTTTTGTACCGCAAATTATCGATAAATAAATTTTTGGAGTTTGGTTATGGAACAAGTATGGGGTTTGGTGGCACTGATTGGTGCTGCGCAGATTTTAAATTCGGCAAAACAGTTAAAAAACAGCCGCCGGGAAATGTTTAATGGCGGCGGAACGTATACTTTATTTTTGTTTTCCAATCTGTTAAATATTTTAAGCATGCTTGTGGTTATTTACGGAGTGTTTTTTAACAGCGGTGTTATTTTGCCGGCATTTACTTTGTGGATTTTTAACTGGCATTTGTTTACTTATTATGCTGCAAAGATAAATAAAAATACAGGCCGCACCATGATTATTGCCATGCGCGTAATTACCGGGCTGCTGTTGTTGGGCTGCGTGTATATTTTGGTAATGTAAGTTTGGCAAAATGCTAAAAGCCGTTTGCAAATGCCGTTTGTTTGTTGTATAATACAAAAAGAGAGATAATCTGATGTTTGCCCGTCAGCCCTCTCCTTGTAAATTTTGAGTTTGAAAGAAAGGCTGCCAGACTTTGGCGGTCTTATTTCATTTTACGCCAAAGTTGTAAAAACTCAGCGCTTGCCAGAAATAATGGTAGCTACAAGAATACCGAAAGCAATCATTAAAGACAAAGCTTCGTATGTGCTCATGTACTGCCACCTCCCTGCATTGGGAGGAACCGACCATCAGAAATCTCTCTTTTTGCAGTAATTATTATAACATAACGCAACTAAAAAGCAATTACTATCCTTAAAATAGGACAGTAATTGCTTTTTATTATTTATTTTCAGTTGTCAGTTTTTCAAGTACGCCGTCAAGCCATGCGCCGCTAAAGCTTTCTATCGTGCCTGCGTCACAGGCGGCTGCAAGTTTCGGGTCAATCGGCATGCTGGCAACGGTTTCAACGCCGTGCTTTTGGGCAATTTCATCAATGTGGCTTTCACCGAAAACATGTATTTCCTTTCCGCAGTCGGGGCAGGTAATGTAGCTCATGTTTTCAACCAGTGCCAGTACCGGCACATCCATCATTTTAGCCATATTAACGGCTTTTTCAACAATCATGCCTACAAGTTCCTGCGGCGAGGCAACTATAACAATGCCGTCCACGGGAATGGACTGGAATACTGTCAGCGCTACATCGCCGGTACCGGGAGGCATATCAATAAACATATAGTCAACATCGCCCCAGATTACGTCCGTCCAAAACTGTTTAACGGCGCCGGAAATAAGCGGGCCGCGCCATACAACTGGGTCGGTTTCGTTTTTCATCAGCAGGTTAAGCGACATAACGCCTATGCCTGCCGCGGTTTTTACCGGGAAAAGGCCCCATTCGCTTGCCTCGGCGTGGCCGTGCAGGCCAAAAGCCTTGGGGATGGAAGGACCTGTGATATCGGCATCCATAATTGCTGTTTTATAGCCTTTGCGCTGGGCCAGTACTGCCAAAAGCGAGGTTACGAGCGATTTGCCGACGCCGCCTTTGCCGCTGACTACGCCTATTACTTTTTTTATGCGGCTCATTTCGTTAGGTTTTTCCAAAAAACTTTCTTTTGTACGTTCGCTGCAATTTTCGGTGCAGCCTTCGCAGTTATGCGAGCAGTTTTCAACCATTTGCTTTGCCTCCTGTTGTCTGGCAGCGCTTTGCTGCCGTTTGCATTACAGTGCTTATAAATTTCAGCATAGCACCGTAAGCAGCATATGTCAATATTTGCAGATTGCAAGTATTTGCCTGAATTTTATTCGCCAATACGGAACAGGCGGCAGCTTTTATTTTTGCTGTATATTATATATAGGAAGGAAGTTGCACTTTAAAAAATTTTTCTGAAAATTTGCCGAAATATTATTGACTTAGTAGGAATTTATCCAGTAAAATAGTGGTGCGCAGCTTTATTTAATATTAATTTTCAGCTTGAGTTATATTAATTACAGGCGCAGTCTTATTTTACAGGAGGATTACGCTATGGTTAAAAATTTCTGGGGAGCTTTAACGGCGTTTGCGGCGGCGCTTTTTTTGCCGCAGCCTGCTTTTGCAGCCGGGCTTAACGGCGCGGAACTTTCTATCGGCTGGGTGCTGCCGTTTGCGGGCATACTTTTATGCATTGCCATCTGCCCTTTGGCGGTGCCGCATTTCTGGCACGGCAATTACGGCAAGGTAGCAGTGTTTTGGGCGCTGGCAACCGCTGTGCCGCTGTTTGTAATTTACGGCGGCGGGGTTGCGGCAGGCAGTGTGGCGCACGCGCTTATCGGTGATTACATTCCCTTTATTATTTTTGTAGGTTCGCTGTACACGGTGGCGGGCGGCATCCACATCCGCAGCAGCTTTACCGGCACGCCGCTTACCAACACCTGCTTTTTGGCACTGGGCGCAGTGCTTGCCAACATTATGGGCACAACGGGCGCGGCAATGCTCTTAATCCGTCCGCTTATTGCGGCTAACGAGCGCCGCCGTTATGTAATGCACACTTTTGTGTTTTTTATTTTTATTGTTGCCAATATTGCAGGCTCGCTTACGCCGTTGGGCGACCCGCCGCTGTTTTTGGGCTTTTTGCGCGGGGTAGACTTTTTTTGGACGGCCGAGCATTTAATTTTGCCGATGCTGACGGCTGTGGGCCTTTTGCTGGCGCTGTATTTTGTGATGGACAGCGTTTTGTTCAATAAAGAAAAGGATGAGTTTTTACTGGCGGAAAGCACCTGCACCAAAGAGCCGTTTGGCGTGGAAGGCAAAATTAACTTTGCACTTTTGGGCGTAATTATTGGCGCCGTTTTAATGGCCGGCGTGTGGGACAGCGGCATGGAATTTACCGTGCTGGGCGTGCATTTAACCGGCCAGGGTGTGCTGCGCGATGTGATTTTCCTCGCGGCGGCAGGGCTTTCGCTGGCTTTAACGCCTGCTGATGTGCGCAGCGCAAACCAGTTTACCTGGGAGCCTGTGCTTGAAGTCGGCAAGCTGTTCTTCGGCATTTTTGTTACCATTGTGCCGGTGCTTGAGATGTTAAAAGCCGGTATGGCAGGCGCGTTTGCGCCGGTGGTGGCAATGGTTACCAACGCCGACGGCACGGCCAACAACGCCATGTACTTCTGGATGACGGGCGCGCTTTCGGGCTTTTTGGACAACGCACCGACCTACCTTGCCTTCTTTAATATGGCAGGCGGCGATGCTTCCGTGCTGATGACGGAAGGCGCGCTGACGCTGATGGCTATTTCCATGGGCTCGGTATTTATGGGCGCCAACAGCTATATCGGCAATGCGCCGAACTTTATGGTGGTTGCCATTGTGCAGAACCGCGGGCTGAAAATGCCGAGCTTCTTCGGCTATCTGCTGTGGTCGGTGGGCATTTTAATCCCCATCTTTTTGCTGCTGACATGGCTGTATCTCGTGTAAGGCACACTAAAGGTATTTATGCCAAGGCATATCAATACAAAATTTAATAAGGAGGAATAAACGATGAGTTCAGACAACAATGAAACCAGGCAGGTGCAGATTGCCGTTGCCGACCCGACGCCGCTCGGATTATTCGGACTTTCCGTGGTGACGTTTGTTGCATCCATGCAGAAGCTGGGTGTGGTCAGCGATGTTTCGTGGGTCATTCCCTGGGCACTGGTCTGCGGTTCATTTGCTCAACTGCTCGCCGCCTATTTCGATTTTTGCCACAAGAATATTTTTGGAGCATCAATCTTCGGCGCATTCGGCTTTTTCTGGTCGGGCGTAGCGATGAGCTGGATGATTAAGGCCGGCACCTTCGGTGCGGGGCTGGCAGCGGGGGTAGACCCCAAGGCGCTGGGCTTTGCCTTTCTGGCGTACTTTATGTTTGCGTGCATCGGCACTATTGCCGCAGCGGAAGCCAACACATTTTTATTTGTGGATATGCTCCTGATTGATGTACTGCTTTTGTGCCTGGGGCTTGATACGCTTGGTATCGGCGGACACTGGGCGCACGATGTTGCCGCTTATTCGGAACTGGCGATTTCGCTGCTTTCGATGTATGGCGCAGGTGCGGTATTTTTAAATAATTTCTTCGGGCGCGTATTCTGGCCGCTTGGCAAACCGCTCGGAATCTTTAAAAAAGGCTGATTAAAAGCCTTAATATGGCAATATAAAAGCACTATCCGTGTTGGGTAGTGCTTTTTTGTATGCCCGGTTTATTGCAGGTTGTTGTTAAAATGTTTGTGCAGCTCGTCTTTGGCAAGCAGTTCTTCCAGCTTTTTGGCAATTTCTTCCACAATAAGGTGGCAGGGGTTTTCATAGCCTGCAATTTGTATATCGTGCAGGGTGGCGCATTGCAGCGTGCCGAACTTTTCAATAACAAAGTCCGTCAGTTCCGTTACCATGCTGTAACCATGAAAATTCTCGCTGTCCTCCTGCCCGTCTTGTGCGGTAACAAGGCCGATAATGCCAACGGCAACGGTAAAGGCGCCGCAGCACGAAAGCTGCGTTTGCATACCGATGCCCATAATGGAGAACATTTTCCGCGTATTTTCCGGCAGGTTTAAGCCGTAATATTCGTTGCAGGCTTTAAACATAGCCTCGGCGCAGCTTAAAGTTGTGCCTACATGATATTTATTGACAAGTTCGTATAGCTGCATAAAATCCTCCTTTATAACCACTTGCGCAGATAAACCATATCTGTCAGCAGTACGCCGCCGTCATAGATGGGGCGGCTGTAATTATCGGTAAAAAAGTTTTTTATAATATGCGAGCGTACAAAGCCGAGCTTTTGGTAAAAAGGCACGGTGGCAGGGCTGTCGCCGGTGCCGGCCTGCAAAATTTTAAAGCGGCCCTTGTATTTTGCTTCTATAAAATTAATAAGCGCTTTGGCATAGCCGCGGCGTTGAAACTGCGGCAGCGTGGCAAGGCTTTTTATTTCCAAAATGCCGTCGCCTTCATCTGTTACAAGGCATTCAGCCTTAACGTCACCATCTTCAAGCACATACATGGTGCCGCGCTCCAGATAGCGGTCAATCATCGCTTCTTCTTCGTCTGCCAGCAGAAGCAGCGGCAAATATTGTTTTTTGTTGCTGGTTACTTTTATGATTTGCATTTTATTATTCCCTCACATAAGGCATAACAATACTGGCAAGTATTAAAACAAGCCCTAAAACGTCAAGCGTGCCGAAGGGTTCGCCTAATACAGTTACGCCTAAAAGTGCGGCTATGGCAGGGCTTACGGCGCAGAACAATCCCGCGCGGGCGGCGCTGACATGGCTTTGCGCCATGGGCTGCAAGGTAAAGCCAAAGCCGGTGCATACTATTATAAGCATGGCAAGCATCAGCCATTGCGAGCCGGACTGCGGCAGCTGCGGCGTTTCTGTAAGCAGCATGGCCAAAAACGAAAGCACGCCCATAGTGCCAACCTGTACTATGCCTATGCCAAGCGTGGCGGTGCTGCCGTGCGAAAGACGCTCCGTTACAATTATTGCCGCCGCATAACAAAGGCCTGCTGCAAGCCCCCATGTAAAGCCGCCGCTTAACTCTCCCTGGCCCAGTGCCAGAAGCACAACGCCAAGCATGGCCATGCCTGTGCTGATTATTGTAAGTTTGCCGGGCAGCTTTTTATATAAAAGAATTTCGAGCAGCGGCACAAAAATAATGGCGCAGTTTTCCAAAAGTGATACAAGCGATGATGCCGCCTGCGTCAGGGCAATCATCTCGCACGCCATGGTAATAAAAAAGGCTGTGCCAATAACTGTGCCCGCAAGTAAATCGCGCACGGAGAGGCTGCGCACTGCTTTATTAAAAATAAGCGCCAGAAGTACAAAGGCAATTATAAAACGTACTGCCAAAAGGTTAAAAGGCGCAAGGCTTTCCAAAATCATTTTGCTGAAAATAAAACTTGTTGCCCTTGCGGCGATAACTGCTATTAAAAGCAGTTCGTAGCTGCGGGCGGAACCGGTTTGCTGCTGCATGTTAAAATCCTCTTAATTTAAAGGTTAGTTTGAGTTTATTATAGCATAAGGCGCGTTTTTGCGCTTGAGATTATCTGCCGCATGGCAAAGCGCATTGAATTTGCTTTTGATGAAAGAAACATGGCAAACTGTTAAAAATATTACAAAATATCTTTGGCTTAATAAAATATGCCTTTTATAAAAATTTTTTGTATAAAATTGCAGGCAAAAGGGCTATAATAGAGCTATGATTTTATTTTGCTTTGGGGGAGATATAATGGATAAAAATTTGCCGGTAGGCGTTATTGATTCCGGCGTGGGCGGGCTGAGTGTGCTGAAAGTTTTGCAGCAGGCGCTGCCGCACGAGGATTTTTTATATATCGGCGATACGGCGCGCACGCCTTACGGTCAGCGCCCCGAAAAGGAAATACGCGCTATGGTGCATGACCTGACGGATTATCTTGACAACGCAGGCATTAAACTTTTGGTTGTGGCCTGCAACACCATTACCGTTTTGGGAACGGAAAGCATCAGAAACGGTTATGTGTTTGACGTTGTCGGCATGAGCAAGGGCGCGGAACTGGCGCTTGGCGTAACCAAAAACAAAAAAATCGGCGTAATGGCAACGCCTTTTACCGTGGCAAGCGGCGCGCACAAGGCTGCCGTTAACGCGCTTGACGCAGACGCGGAAGTTTTTGCGCAGGGCTGCCCCGATTTTGTGCCGCTGATTGAGCAGGGTGTGTTCAGCGGGGCGGCAATTGAAGACGCCGTTGCGAGGTATTCTGCGCCGCTGAAGGAGGCCGGTGTGGATACAGTGCTTTTATCCTGCACGCATTACCCGTTTATCCGTGCGGAAATTGAAAAAGGCTTCGGCGAAAGCGTTACGGTTTTAGACCCGGCGGAAGCAACCGCCTTGCAGGCAAAAATTTTTCTGGAACGCGCAGGGCTTTTAAAAATGCAGGGCACGGGGCGCAGCAGGGTTTGCTTTACGGCCGAGTTAAACCGCGGCAAAGCCATTGCGGAGCGGATGCTTGATATGGAAAGAAGCAGTTTTGAAGAAATAAGCCTGAGGTAAAGCTGATTGTATACATAAGCTATATGCAGGATTTTATAAAATTTTGTCTAAGTATATACCAGTATTGTTATTAATACGCTGGTTTAATAAATTTGTGGGGAGTGGTTTTAATGTTTAAGCGCAATAATCTGGCTGCACTGGCTGCATTCAGCGCTATGATGCTGCCGCAGCCCGCATTTGCGGCGGGGCTTAACGGCGGCGAACTGTCATTTGTGTGGGCCGTGCCCTTTATAGGCGTGCTTTTATGTATTGCAGTCTGCCCGCTGGTTGTGCCAAATTTCTGGCATCATCATTTTGGCAAGGTAGCTGTTTTCTGGGCTCTGGCGTGCGCCGTGCCGATGTTTATCTCCTATGGCGGCGGTGTGGCGGTTAATTCCATCGCGCATGCGCTTATTGCCGATTATATTCCGTTTATTATTTTCGTCGGTTCGCTGTATACGGTTGCGGGCGGCATTCATATCCGTTCAAGCTTTATCGGGCGCCCGGCTGTTAACACTGCGTTTCTGGCGCTGGGAGCTGTATGTGCCAACATCATGGGCACCACCGGCGCGGCCATGCTGTTAATCCGTCCGCTTATTGCGGCCAATGCGCACAGGCGTTACGATATGCACACTTTTGTGTTCTTCATTTTTATTGTGGCAAACATTGCAGGCTCGCTTACGCCTTTGGGCGACCCGCCGCTGTTTTTGGGCTTTTTGCGCGGAGTTGAATTCTTTTGGACTACCGAGCATTTAATTGTGCCGATGCTGACTGCGGTAGGACTTTTGCTCCTCATTTATTTTATTGCCGATACCATTCTCTTTAATAAAGAAAAAGAAGAATTCCTTGAAAAAGAATCCCACTATCCGAAAGAACCGTTCGGCATCGACGGTAAAATTAACTTTTTGCTGCTCGCCGTTATCGTAAGCGCTGTTTTAATGGCAGGCATCTGGCATTCCGGCGTTGAGTTTTCCGTACTGGGCGTGCATTTAAGCGGCGAAGGCGTGCTGCGCGATGTTATTTTCCTTATCGCCGCAGGATTGTCGCTTAAATTAACAAGCAAAGAAGTGCGCGAAGCAAACCAGTTTGGCTGGGACCCGATTCTGGAAGTAGGAAAATTGTTCTTTGGCATTTTTGTTACCATTGTGCCGGTGCTTGAAATGCTGCGTGCAGGGCTTGACGGTGCTTTTGCCCCGGTTGTTGCACTTGTTACCAACCCCGACGGCAGTGCCAACAACGCCATGTACTTCTGGATGACCGGCGCGCTTTCCAGCTTCCTCGACAACGCTCCTACCTACCTTGCATTCTTTAACATGGCAGGCGGCGAAGCTCAGGTGCTGATGACGGAAGGTGCCAAAACTTTAATGGCTATTTCCATGGGCGCGGTATTTATGGGTGCCAACAGCTATATCGGCAACGCGCCTAACTTCATGGTGCTTTCCATTGTGCAGGAACGCGGGCTGAAAATGCCTACCTTCTTCGGTTACCTGTTATGGTCCGGCTGCATTTTAATCCCAACCTTCCTGCTGCTTACCTGGCTGTATCTTTTGTAATAAAGTATTATTAACGGCATAACAAACTGCACCGCAAGGGTTATGGCAAGTAACTTTTGCAGTGCAGTTTTTGTAATTTGGCACAATTTGTTTTATAATATAGCTAAGAGAGTTAAGGAGATTAAACTTGTCATTTAAAAGCGGCGTCATATTAATTCTGCTGTCGGCAGCGGCCTGGGGGCTGGGCGGCGTATGCGGGCAGTTTTTGTACCAGTTTCACAGCGTTACGGCACCGTGGCTTATTGCGGTGCGGCAGGTGCTGGCAGGGTTCATTTTTTTAGGTTATCTGCTTTTGCGCGGCGAAAATATTTTCCGCATTTTTGCGGATACGCGCGATATTAAAGACCAGCTTGCCTTCAGCTTCTTGGGGCTTTTGGGTGCGCAGTTTGGCTTTTACTACACCATTTCGCTGTGCAATGCGGCAACGGCAACGGTGCTGCAATACACTTCGCCGGTGTTTGTCATGCTGTGGATGAGTTTTAAAAGCCGCCGCCTGCCGGAAGGGCGCGAATTTTTAGGCATTATTTTTGCACTTGTGGGCGTGTTTTTAATATCCACCCACGGCGATATCAATAATGTTGTGCTTTCGCCGGAGGCTTTGGTAATCGGCCTGATATCGGCCGTATCGCTGGCGTTTTATACGGTGCAGCCCATGCGCCTTCTGCAAAAATTCAGCACCACGCTGGTGGTTGGCTGGGGGCAGCTTCTTTCGGGCACACTTTTGTGCTTTTTTGTAAACCCGTTTGAACCTACCGGCAGCTGGGATACCGGCGCGGTAATTGCTTTTATTTATCTTGTTATCGGCGCTACGGTTTTAAGCTATTCGCTGTTTTTGGTGGGGCTTAAAGTTGTAGGCTCTACCAAAGCAAGCCTCATCAGCTGCGCAGAACCGCTGGCGTCAATTATAGCCGTTGTGCTGTGGCTTAAAACTCCGCTTACGGCGGTAGATTTAATCGGCATGGCCTGCATCATTATTACCGTTATACTGCTTTCTATACCTAAAAAATAAAATATTACAACAAATTTATAAATTTATTAATTTAACCATTGCCTAATGGTAAATATTAGGGTATAATGTAATAAGCTTTAAGAATTACTATTTTACTTAAATTTAAACCACATGTTTATCCTGATAGAAGGTACGTGTCGGAATTAAATACAAAGGAGTTGGGAATATGGATATCAATTACAAAGCGATTGGGGTAAGAATTAAAGCTGCGCGTGCACGTAAAGGCGTTACTCAGGGCTACATCGCCAATCTCATTGGTCTGTCCACCCCTCATATCAGCAACATTGAAACCGGCAATACCAAACTGGGATTACCGACCATTATTCATTTGGCTAATGTACTTGATGTATCGGTGGATGAACTTTTGTGCGATAATATTAAACGCAGCGAAAAAATATTCCAGAATGAACTGGCTGACCTCTTGAAAGACTGCTCTGCCCAGGAACTGCATTTTATTACCGAACTTATAAAAGTAGTTAAAAAGAACGGCTATGCAGGCGAACCGAAACGCCGCGGCCGCAAACCCAAAAAACTGGTTGAAGCAGAAAAAGCTGCCGAATAATTTAAAATACTGCTTGCCAATTAAGCAGTGTTTATATTATAATATTGCCGTTAAGCCACAATAGCTCAGTTGGTAGAGCATCTCATTCGTAATGAGAGGGTCGCAGGTTCGAGTCCTGTTTGTGGCTCCAATAAAAAATTAAGGCGTGGATTTTATCCGCGCCTGTTTTATTTTTATAGGTAAAAATTGCAGAATATTATATCTGGCAAATCCTTTTGAAAAACACTTTACGCAAAATTAAAAGTACAAATATTTTCTTTTTATTTTTTTGACAAAAATGTAAAATGGTGTTACATTATAAGTGAAAACAGGAGTTGTCCTGTTGGGGATTAAAAGCGCTGTACCTTTTTAAAGGAGGCATTTACTATGAAAAAGATTTTTGTTGCAATTGACGGCAGTGAACACGCATGGAAAGCACTTGATTACGCAGCAGAACTTGCAAAAGGCATGAAATGCAGCCTGTTTGTTTATACGGCTTTAAAACCCAGCGACAGCGGCGCTTTGCTTGCCATGTATGATATGGACGACCCGATGCTGGCAACAGAAGTTTCCGGCCTTGATGATTTGGGTGACAAACTTTTGGCTCAGGCTAAAGAACGTATCGGTGGTTCTGTTGAAGCAGAATATGAATACCAGGTTGGCTATCCGCCTGAAATGATTTTGAGCGCAGCCGAAAAATCCGGCGCCGGTATGATTGTTATGGGCTCCAGAGGTCTTTCCGGCATTAAGGAACTGCTGCTTGGCAGTGTAAGCAACCACATTGTACACTATGCCAAAGTACCGGTTGTAATTGTAAAATAAATTTTGCTGCGCTGTAATAAAACGTAAAACTATTGCTGCCTTATAAAACATGGGCATAAAAACCGGGGGATATTGCTCCCGGTTTTTAATTTTGCCTGGGCGCAGATGAAAAACATATAATGAAGTAAAGTACAGATTTTGCTCTATATAGCAGTAAAGAACCGGTTAATTCAGCATAAGTAAATTTTTTAATACACTGCATAATTGCACCTTAAATTTAACAGTGGTATAATAAAATATCTGTAAGATGAATTTGAAATAACTGAAATATAAGGAGCGTTTATATGGTAAGCATTTGTGACCGTGTACGTTATGTAGAAACTGATATGATGGGCGTTGTGCATCACAGCAACTACTTCCGCTGGTTTGAGATGGGGCGTGTGGCCTGGCTGCGCGCTGCCGGCGTGGAGCTGTGGGAGCTGATGAACGCCAACATAATTTTCCCTATTACTCATGTAGAAGCCAATTATAAAGAATCGGCGCTGTATGATGACGAAATTGAAATTTGCGCAGAAATGACCGCTTTCAGCCGCGCCAAAATGGATTTTACTTACCGCATTATCCGCAAAAAAGACGGCGCACTCTTGGCAGAAGGCTGCTCGCGCAATGTGTTTACCGATAACAACGGGCATATTATCCGCCTTAGCGGCGATTTTTATGACAGAATTAATGCTTTTTACCAAAAAGAGCAGGCAGAGGAGAAACACTGATGGAAGCAAAATATGAAATTATACCGGTGCCGACACGTATTTTGACGCACCACGATAATATAGTTGACGCCATTTTGGAATACGGCAAAGACAAAATAGGCCCGCATGACGTTGTGTGCGCGGCAGAAAGCGTTGTTGCCATTACGCAGGACGGCGCCAAACGCTGCGAAGATTTTAAACCGAGCTTTTTAGCCAAAACTCTGTGCCATTTGTTCCCTGCCAAAGGCAGCATCAGCGGCTGGTACAGTATGCAGGCTCTTTTGGACGCCGAAGGCGCAATGAAAGTAATTATTGCCGTTATCTGCGGCTTTGCCGCCAAATGCGTTGGCAAACGCGGTGTATTCTACCAGATGGCTGGCTACCAGGCACGCCTGATTGACGACGTTACCGGCACCATGCCGCCGTACGACAAGCACATTGTTTACGGCCCGTTTGAACCCCATAAAGTGAGCGAAAGCATTAAAAAAGCCACCGGCGCTTACGGTGCGGCCATTGCCGATGTTAACGACCTTAAGCGTGCCGCGGTGCTTGGCTGGAGCGAAGGCGTTGACCCCGACAAGGTTGCCAGAATTTTAATTGACAACCCGTTCGGCAACGGCAGCCAGAAAACGCCTGTTGTTATTATTAAAAATTACGCCAAATAAGGAGGGCTTGTGATGCTGTTTATAATTGAAATTATCGCCGGGCTTTTCCTGCTGGGCGTTGTAGCTGTGGCAGTATTTATTATGATGCAGCCCAAACACAGATTTGTATTTGATGTGAAAAACCGCACCAAAGCGGAACTTATGGATAAAACCGATAATAAACTTTGCTTCAGCGTTGACGTGCCGTTTACCAACGAAGGCGGCGACGAAGGGCTTGTGCTTGACGCTTTTATGCGTATTTACCTGCCGCAGGAACAGTACGACAAAGCGCTGGTGCGCGGCAAAATTAATTTAAAAGATGTGCCGCGTGACGACGATTATTTTGAAGCGCTGGTAATGCCTAAAGGCGGCAATAAAACCATGACTGCCAAATTTGAGCTTATGCCAATGCACGGTGCAAATCTTAAAGAAGCCGTAAATGGCCTGCCAGATTTTGACGTTGCTCTGTTCTGGGAATGCCGCGGGCGCGAAAACCTGTACACCGTTAAAAAGTTTATAACCATCAGTGCGGACGAAGTAAAAGCACTGCTGAAATAAATCAAAGCCCTGCCTTTTGGCGGGGCTTTAGTGTTTACCGGGGGCTTTTTTGCCGTTATAATAAAGGTATAACGGCGTTAAAACACAAAAACGGCAGCTTCGTAAAAGCAAATGCCGTTAAAAACGGTAAATTAAGGTTTATTTCAGTTTATTTTAAGATTATATGGTTATAGTGCTTATAAAAAGCAGGTGATATATAATGAAAATTTTACTGGCCGAAGACGATTTGCGCCTCGGAAAAATGCTGAAAACAATTTTAAGCAAAAACGGCATCAATGTAAAATGGGTTACAAACGGCGAATCGGCATATGACGAATGTTATGCCGACGGTTATGACGTTTTGGTGCTGGACTGGATGATGCCGGGCATGAGCGGCATAAAACTGTGCAGTGTTTTGCGCAGCGAAGATTATCAGGGCAAAATTTTGATGCTTACCGCGCGCGACAGCTTGGACGACAAGGTAAACGGGCTTAACGCCGGTGCGGATGATTATCTGGTTAAGCCTTTTGCCGTTGCCGAACTTCTGGCGCGTTTAAATGCGCTGGTACGCCGCCAGGGCAGCTACATGGAAGAAAATGTTGAGTACAAGGGCTTTGTTTTAAACAGCGGCGATTACACTATCGGCTACGGCGGCAGCAAAGTGCAGCTGCGCCCGCGCGAATTTAAGCTGATAGAACTGCTTTTGCGCAACGCAGGCAAAATAATTCCGCGTGACGTAATTTTGGAACGCGTCTGGGGCATTGAAAGCGATATTACCGAAAACAACCTTGATGTGCATATTGGCGCGTTAAGGCGCAAGCTTAAGGAAATAAAGGGCGAAACACTTATAAAAACCATCCGCGGCGTTGGGTATCTGGCAGAGGCAGACGATAATGTTCGATAAATTAAAAAAACGCCTGACCCTTATTTATACAGGCATTTTCAGTTTAATAATGGTGTTTGTCGTTGCAGTAACGGTGGCTATCGGCTGTATTTCCGTTTTAAGAACGGAAAAGGACATGCTTATTGCCGATATTTACGACGAATGGCGCGAATGGATTGGCAGCGGCGAACTGCCGGTAGACCCGGCGCTTGTAAAAAAAGGCGAAATGATGTCGCTGATGTATGACGCTGACGGCAATATCATTATTGACCAGATGACGGACAGCCCTTACTCAGCGGCATTAACTGCAATCCGTGCCTCGTGGCCGGAGCCCGAGAACGAAACGGAGCTGCTGTATTTCAGGGATAAAAATGGCACCTTGCATTTCTTTCTGGCAGGCGGCTGTACTTTTTGGGAAAACGGGCAGATTAAGGCACGCCTGTACACCTTTTTAAATTTGGAAGATTATTACGACATGGCTGTGGACGGCATGTACTTTTTGTTTTTGCTGTGTGCGGTTTGCATTATGCTGGCGGCAGGCGGCGGCTATTACATGGCTGCAAAAAACATTAAGCCGCTGGAAATTTTATTTGCGCGTGAGCATGAATTTGCCGCCGACGCTTCGCATGAACTGCGCACCCCGCTTACGGTGCTGAGCCTTGGCGTGGAGAGTTTGCAGAATGACGACGAAAGCAAGCTGAGCGGCTTTGCGCAGGAGGTTCTGCGCGATATGCAGCACGAAACAAAGTATATGTCGAGGCTTATTGAAGCGTTATTGACTTTGGCGCGCGGCGACGAAGAAAATACGCCGCTGGCCCGTGCCAAGGTAGATTTAACGGAAGTTGCCGTTAAGGTATGCAATAAAATGCGCCCGCTGGCAGCCAAAAAAGGGCTGGGGCTGGAATATGCTGCCGGTGACGCGCCGCAGGTGTTCATACTTGGCGATAAGAATAAAATGGAGCAGCTGCTTATAATTTTTATCGACAATGCCATTAAGTATTCGGAAAGCGGCACAATCACGGTTACGGTTGACGCCGATTCCATGCACGCCGTTATAAAAGTAATGGATGAAGGCATAGGCATCAGCGAAAGCGATGCGCAGAAAATTTTTGAACGCTTTTACCGCGTTGATAAGGCACGTTCGCGCGCGGCAGGCGGCTTTGGGCTTGGGCTTAACATTGCCCGCATAATTGTGGTGCGCCACGGCGGAACGGTAAGCGTTAAGCCGTGCAGCCCGCACGGAAGCATTTTTACGGTACGTTTGCCGTTGTACCGCTGAAATTTAAGATTGGTCTCATATAACTAACTCCCTGTTTCAGTTTTGTTTAATTGGCTTTAAGTACAATTAAGACAAGCTGAAGTTAGGGAGTTGATTTTTTATGAGACGTTATGGATGGTGGTTATTTTGGGGCCTGGCGGCGCTGCTTTTGTTTTTTGGCAACGGGCAGCTGTGGATTACCGATTCCGTGGAATCGAATTATGCGCTGACGGCCAAAGAAATGGTTTTGAGCGGCGACTGGATTTCGCCGCAGATTTACGGCAATTACTGGTATGACAAGCCGGTATTTTTTTACTGGCTTATGTCGGCAGGCTTTAAAATTTTTGGCTTTAACGAATTTGCCGCACGCTTTTTCCCGGCGCTGTTTGGCATGGCAGGGCTTGGGCTGCTGGTTTACGCCGCCAAAAAACTTTACGGCGAGAAAACTGCGTTCTGGAGCGGCGTTATTTTAATGACCAGTACGGAGTTTTTCCTTATCAGCAAATCGGTTATTACCGACAGCACGCTGTTTTTCTTTTTCAGCATGGCGCTGGTGTTTTTTTACCTTGGGTACAGTACGCAGCAGAAAAATTACTATTACGGCATGTATACAGGCATGGCGCTGGCAACCTTAACCAAAGGGCCGATAGGCTTTTTGCTGCCGGGACTTATTATGGTGCTGTTTCTGGTTTTTACCAGCGGCTGGCGCGAAATTAAAAACATGAAAGTTTTCAGCGGCGGGCTGCTGTTCTTTTTAATTGCCGCACCGTGGTATGTGGCAATGTATAACCTGCATGGCAGCGCGTTTATAGACCAGTTCTTCGGCACGCACAATTTTTTGCGCGCCACCGTTTCCGAACATCCGCGCGATAACGTGTTTTACTATTACACTCTGGTGCTGCTTCTGGCACTCTTTCCGTGGAGCGGGCTGCTGCCGCGCTTTTTGTGGCGCACCCTGCGGGAAGACGGCAAATGGCGCAGGCCGGATGAAAAAACGGGTTTTCTGCTCATCTGGGCGGCCACGGTGTTCTTTTTCTTCCAGAACATGGCAACCAAGTATTTAACTTATACCTATCCAATGCTGTTTCCTCTGGCATTGCTTTTGGGCAAATACCTGTCGGAAAAGAAATGGAACGCCGTAACGGCAGGCACTTTAATTGTGCGCGACCTTATTTATATTGCTCTCTTTGGCGGTGCGCTGTGGTGCTGGTGGAACAGTATCATCAGCATTGGCACGGTAATTTTAATCGGCGCGGCGGTGCTTGCCGTTATCGGCATCAGCTGGATAAGCATCAGCCTTGAAAACGGGCTTACGGCCGCAGGCGTTATCGCCGTAACGGCGCTTGCCTTTAACCTGCTGCTTATTAATGAAGTTGCTGTGCCGTTCAGCAGCCTGCGTTCCGATAAGGAAATTGGGCTGGAACTTGCGCAGAGCTACCGTGCGGTTGATGAAATTGGCGTGTACGGCAAATATTCCACGTCGGCAGTGTTCTATTCCGGCAAAAAAATTATTAAGCTGGTGCCCGATGAAAACCTGGCAAACTTTGCGCCCAAAGCGTACAGCTGGAAGGTAAAAAACGTAATGCCCTTTGAAGGCATTAACTCGTTCGGCAGGCGCGGGCAGCTGCTTTTGGTAAAAAAGAATGAAGCCGGCAAATTTTTAAACGGCAGTAACGGCAAATGGCTGGTAACCGGCGAAAAAGGCGGCTGGTATATTTTAAAAAGTGCCTGACAGGCAAAACTTAACATTGTTTTAATATAAATTTCAGCTTATGCCGTTACAATAGAAGCGTAAAAAGATAACTTAATTTTGTTTGTGAATGGGGGAACAGCCATGGATAATTTTTACCGCGCCAAAAGAACTGACAACGGCAGCTGGGTTTACGGAATTTACCTGCCGCTGCTGGACGGAGCGTGCATGATTCCGGACGATGCTGCAATCTGCGAGATGAGTAAAAAAGTAGATGGCGTTGATATAAAAGGGCATCTTATTGAAACCGTAGGCATTGAAAGAAATACGCTGGGGCTTTGCATCGGCGTGGAAGACAGCGAAGGCATGCCGGTGTTTGCAGGCGATTATGTACGGTTTAATGTACCGGTGGCCAAAAAGCAGACGGCAGACAACGCCTGCGCGCATGACGTTGTGCTTATTGAAGAAACTCACGAAGGGTTCAGGGTGGCTGCCGACGGTATTTTTACCATTAACGCCGTGCAGTTTCTGGATAACCTGCGCGCCAACGGCAACGGCTTTACGGTTATCGGCAATATTTACGATAACCCGGAATTTGCAGCGGCGGCACGCAACAACATAGCTTAAAATTAAGGCGGGCAGGGGCGCTTTTTGGCGAAAAATTAACGGCCAGAAGTACATTAGGGCTGGTGTGCATAGTGGTTGGCACACTGCTGCTGGTGCTGCCGCCCGCTTAACATAAAATACATACAGGCATAAATAAAAGAGGGCATATCCTTTGCGGTATACCCTCTTTTTGCTGTGTATTTATTTGGTTTTTGCCAAATCGGTATCGCTGTCCAAAATTATGGTAACAGGCCCGTCGTTGTGTATTTCTACCAGCATTTCCGCACCAAATTCGCCGGTTTGTACGTTTACGCCTTTAGCGGCGGTAATGGCGTTAAATTCATCATACAGGCGGGAAGCAAGCCCCGGTTCTGCCGCGCCGCTGAAACTGGGGCGCCTGCCGTGGCGGCAGGAAGCGTACAGCGTGAACTGCGATATGGAAAGCACGCTGCCGCCTACATCCAGCAAACTTAAATTCATTTTGCCCGCGTCATCTTCAAAAACACGCAGGTTCAGCATTTTATCTGCCATGGGCGCCAAAACGCTGCTGTCATCATTCGGGCCAAAGCCCACAAGTGCAACAAAGCCGCAGCCGATGCTGCCTTTAATTTTTCCTTCAATGGCAACACTGCCTTTTTTAACACGCTGTAAAACTAATTTCATTATCAATCTGCGGCGCTGCCGCTAACCTCCTATGCGTTGCATTTAGTAACAAAATCGCGCACTAATGCGTTAAATTTAGCTGCTTCTTCATAAAACAGCATATGCCCGCTTTCCGTAAAGGCTTCAAACTGACCGTAAGGAAGCTGCGCTGCAATGTGCTGACCCTGTTTAATGCCTGCGGTAAATACCGGGCCGTCGGCGTTCATAACAATTACGGGCACGTCAATGGTGGGCAGTACACCCGTAAAATCGCTGGAAAGGTAATCCGAATAAATTGCTGCCGAAATCCATGGCGGCAGTTTTCTGAATTCCTCAATTACCCAGTCTGTTCCTGCAGGGCGTTTGCCGTCTTTAAAAATGTTGTTGGCAAAGGTTTCAAAATATGCTTCGCGGTCATACGCAAGGCGCTGGGCAATAACGTTAAAGCCGTCCATATTGTAGCCGTGCAGCCCCTGCGTATTCCACGGTTCGGGGCTGAAGGGGAACGGAGTCATGTCAATCAGGCCAAGGCCTTTAATCTGTTCCTGTCCGAACTGGTCAAAATACGAAAGCACAATCGGCCCGCCCATGGACCAGCCCATAACAACGGCGTCTTTTAAATCGAGGTAGTTAATTAAGTCATAAACATCACAGGCAAACTGTTTAATGGTAATGCCGTGCAGTCCTTTGGAGGAATTGCCGTGCCCGCGCAGGTCCAGCGTAACAACGGTAAAATCCCTGGCAAGTTCATCCACGTTGCGCTGCCAGAAGACGTGCGAGCACTGCCAGCCGTGAATTAACACCAGCGGGCGCCCTGTGCCGCGCACTTCGTAATACAAATGGGCACTGTCGGCCGTATTAAAATAACCCTGTTTCATAATTACACCTCACAATCGTAAAAATTATTGCTACTATAATACTTCGCCGTGCGCAGCAAAAAGCCTGCCTGTAATTATTATGGCTTGATGTTTTAATGCCATAGATAAGTAACGGCAAATATGATAAAATATTTTTATACAGGGCGGCTTTGCGTCCTTAAGGCGAGAAGTGTTAGCTTTGATGTTAATAACGCTCGCTAAGTGATTATGTGCGAACATAAGTCACACATCTGCTTTTAGCAGACAATTTGCAGATAATGACTCATAAAAACGGCATGAGCAGGTTAATGGCTTTTGCTATTTATGGCAGTTCGCAACTTTTTTGCGTTGTTTGGCAAGTGATGATGTTTGCTTCGTTTGCAGTTATAACTTACGCATATCTGCAGATTGAAGTCAACGTTCTACCGCGTCATCTCGTACCGGCATTAGTTATAACTTACGCATATCTGCAGATTGAAGTCGCAGCAAAGCTGTAATTTAGCGCGGCACAAAGATGTTATAACTTACGCATATCTGCAGATTGAAGTTGCATATACGCTTTAACGCCGGTAAAAATAATTTTGTTATAACTTACGCATATCTGCAGATTGAAGTTGCATATACGCTTTGCCAGTAACGTAAGGTCTGGTTATAACTTACGCATATCTGCGGATTGAAGATCCGCTGATGATATAGCTTTTGCAGCGCAAATGGGTTATAACTTACGCATATCTATCTATATTTTTATTTTGAGGTAACAATGAGTATAAAAGCAATACGTTTAGAAATTGTCAAACCTTATAATGAATCTGATGCTGAAAATGTTGTAACATGGAATGAATTGGGCGAAGCTTTGCGTGAAGTGCGTTATGTCTGCTCTAAGGCGCAAAACTATGTTATTACGGAAAGGTATTTGTGGGAAAGGTTTAAAATAGATTATAAAAATCAAAATGGAGTTTATCCTGACCCAAAAGCTTTTAAAGAACGTACTAATTTATACTCGCAATTAACCAAAATGTTTCCGCATGTGGCATCAAACATTATTAACCAGACTGACAGGCTTGCAACTAAAAAATGGAGTAATGAAAAGAAAGATGTTTTATCATTAAAAAGGTCTTTAACTTCTTTTAAATTAGATGTACCAATACCTGTGCATTATGAAGGTTATAAAATTTTTAAAGTAAATGATAGTGAACGTGAAAAATATATAATTAGAGTAACTTTGCTGTCTAAAAAATCTGATAAGCAAATGGCTTACAATTTACTTTTAAAAGTTAAGGACAATTCTTCTAAAACTATATTGGACAGATTGATTAGCGAAGAATTAGACAGCAAAATAATACAGATTGTAAGTACAAATAAGAAAAAATGGTTTTGCATAATACCGTATGATTTTACCGAGAGGAATACAGAGGTTGTTGACGGCAGAATTATGGGCATAGATTTAGGAATTGCAAAAGCCGTTTATTACGCTTTTAATGATTCGTATAAACGTGGAAGCATTGATGGCGGAGAGATAGAGCGTTTCCGTAAATCGGTACGTGCAAGGCGTATCACAATACAAAATCAAGGTAAATATTGTGGCGATGGCAGAATTGGTCATGGAGTAAAACGGCGTTTAAAGCCGGTTGAAATACTGCGTGAAAAAGAAAAGAATTTTAGAAACTTAATTAACCACCGTTATGCCCGTCATCTTGTAGAGATTGCCGTAAAGAATAAATGCGCCGTTATACAAATGGAAGATTTAACAGGAATTACAAAAGATAATGCCTTTTTAAAGGACTGGCCATATTATGATTTACAGCAAAAAATAAAAGAAAAAGCAGCTGAATACGGAATTTTATTTAAGACGATTAATCCATATAAAACAAGCCAGCGTTGCTCGCGCTGCGGTTATATAGATAGAGAAAACCGTCCGGAACAATCTGTATTTGTTTGCCAAAATTGTGGTTATGGATCTTTGTATCTTTGTGAAAATTGCAACAAAGAACAAAATCATGCTGGAATATGTGATGCTTGTGGAGGAAAAACAAATTTAATTACTGTTAATGCAGATTACAATGCTGCCAAAAATATAGCAACTGAAAATATCGAGGAAACTATCAAAAAAGAAATGGGTAAGGAGTATAATCCACCTAAATAAAACAAAAAGGCATGGACGCAAAATCCATGCCTTAACTTTTAGCTTATTTTATTAATGTACCAATTTAACGCCGGTGCGCGCTTCAATATCTTTTTCGCCCTTGTCTACAAGGAAGGAAACTACGGCATCGCCGGTGATGTTAACGCAGGTACGCGGCATATCAAGGATACGGTCGATACCGGCGATAAGGGCAGAGCCTTCAAGCGGCAGCCCAACGGCGGTTAAAATCATGGTAAGCATGATAAACCCTGCGCCCGGTACGCCTGCGGTGCCGATAGATGCCAGTGTGCCGGTAAGCACGATGGTAAGCATCTGGGCAGAGTTAAGGTCTACGCCGTAAAGCTGGGCAACAAACAAAGCGCATACGCCCTGGTAAACTGCGGTGCCGTCCATATTAATGGTTGCGCCGAGCGGCAGCACAAAGCTGGAAACTTCTTTGGAAACGCCCATTTTCTGCACGCAGGCAAGGTTTACCGGTAAAGTACCGTTGGACGAGCAGCTGGTAAAAGCAAGCAGCTGCGCCGGTGCAAGGCCTTTAAAGAATTTGAGCGGGCTGAATTTGCCGATAACTTTCAGCATGCCGCCATATACAAATACAGCGTGCAAAAAGCAGCCAAGGTAAACGGCAACGATAACTTTTAACAGCGGCAGCAGCACGGCCGGGCCGTTGGAAGCAACTACCGGGGTAATCAGGCCGAATACGCCAATAGGGGCAAAGTCCATAATAATGCCTACAATTTTGTAAGATACTTCGGCAAGGCCGTTAATGGTGTTTTTAAAAGTATCGGCAGGTTCGCCAACCATGGAAATGCCAAGGCCGAGGAACAGTGCAAAAACTATAATTTGCAGCATATCTGCCTTCAGCATGGATTCTATCGGGTTGGTGGGGAAAATATTAACAATAACCTGCATTAAAGGCGGCGCGTCTTTGGCGGATGCAACAAGCCCTTCAGCGGGCATGTTCATGCCTGCGCCCGGCTCAATTACACTGCCCAAAATAAGGCCCAGCACAATGGCAAACGCCGTTGTTACAAGGTAGTAAATAATGGTTTTCATACCGATGCGGCGGATTTTTTTAATATCGCCCAGGCTGCACATACCCATAACGAGCGAGGCGAAAACCATCGGCACGATTGTCATTTTAATCATGTTCATAAAAATAGCGCCGAAGGGGGCAATCCACGTTTTGGCAAATTCGGCCCCGTCTGCGCCAAGTAGCAGCCCGGCAACAACGCCAAGCACCAATGCTGCCATAATTTTTGTTGATAACTTCATTATAAAGCCTCCTGAGTATGTAAAAAATATATTATAACAAATTTGTATTATATCAAAAAAATAATAAAAAACAAAATTGTATACAATATTTTTGATAGAGGAAGCCAAAATAAAAAAAGCCGCCGGAGCGGCATTTTAATTTTGTTTGAAGCGGTGCAGCAATTTAATTGTCAGCATGCTGCCAAACCAGGCCGTAACAATGCCGCCCAAAACATCAAGCGGGTAATGCACGCCAAGGTACAGGCGCGAAAAGGCAACCATTACAGCCAGCAGCATAATGGGCAGGCCGAAAAATTTGGGCAGCAGTTTGTAATACACAAAGGCGCAGGCAAAGGCGGCGGTGGTATGCCCGGAAGGAAAGGAGTAGCCCGAAGCGTGCGTAATAAGCGGAATAATCTGCGGCAGCACATCAAACGGGCGCGGGCGCATAACGGCATTTTTTAAAATAACATTGCTGATAAACGTGCTTAACACAAGTGCGGCAATAGCGGTTATGCCTGCGGTGCGCGTTTTGGAATTAAGGGCAAGAAGAATGCCCGTAAAAATCCAAAACCAGCCCAAATCGCCCAAAAAGCTGATTCCGCGCCAGAAGCTGTGCAGCGGTTCATAACGCAGGGCGTCCTGTATGTAAAGCAAAAGGCGTGTGTCAAGTTCTGCCAGGTAAGCCATCATCCTTCCTCCTTTCCGGCTGCGCCTTGTTTTTATTTTTATAATAACACATACAGATTAAATTAGTATTAAACTGCACGTTTTAAAATCTTGGCGATAAGTTTACAAACTTCAATCTGTACTATCGAAAGCAGGGAGAGCGCAAAAACAACAAACCACATATCGCAACTTAAATCGGTAAGTTTAAACGCTTGCTGCAAGACAGGTATTAGTAAAATGGCAGCCATCAATGCAACGCTGGCAGTAAAGCTCAGCCACAGCCAAGGGTTATGCCCTTCGGCACGTACCCAGATATATTCAGTGTTAGAGCGTTGGTTTAAAGCACGCAATAACTGTGAAAACGCAAGTACGCAAAACGCCATGGTTTGACCGACGGCGTGGCTTAACGTGCTGCTGCCGATATGGTAAGCCGTTAATGTAAGGATAGCCACAAAAATACCTTGTACAGCAACGCGGGTCAGCAAGTCTTTTTCAAACAGCGTGCCGCTTTTTACAGGTTTATGCTTCATTATATTTTTGCTTGCCGGGTCTACGCCTAATGCAAGCGCAGGCAGCGTGGCTGTGGCAAGGTTAACCCATAAAATGTGTACTGCTAAAAGCGGAGCGTTCCAGTTAAAAAGAGTGGCAATGAACAGCGTTGTAATTTCGGCAATGTTGCCTGCCAGTAAAAACTGAATTACTTTTTGTAGGTTGCGGTATACGCGGCGGCCTTCTTTAATTGCATAAGCAATAGTGGTAAAGCTGTCGTCTAAAAGTATCATATCCGAAGAAGTTTTAGCAACGTCAGTACCGGTAATGCCCATGGCAACGCCAATGTCGGCAGCTTTTAAAGCCGGGGAGTCGTTAACGCCGTCACCGGTCATGGCGGTAATTTCGCCGTTGCGTTTTAACGCTTGAATAATGCGCAGTTTATCGGTAGGGGATACGCGCGCAAAAACAGCAGCTTTTTTTACTGCAAGGTCAAGTTCAGCATCGGTCATGGCATTAAGCCTGCTACCGCTGATAATTTCATTGCCACTGTGACAGATGCCGAGTTCTTGGGCAATGGCAGCCGCCGTTATTTCGTGGTCACCTGTAATCATTATTGTGCGGATACCGGCTTCGCGGCAGGTACGTACGGCGGCGGCAACTTCTTTACGCGGCGGGTCTATCATACCGGCAATGCCGGTAAAGGTTAAAGTGTGTTCAAGATTTTCACTGCTGTTTTGCGGTACGGCAGTAAGCGTTTTACTGGCAAAACCAAGCACACGCAAAGCCTGCTGCGACATTTTAGTGGCAAGCGCAAGTATAGCTTCTTTGTCTTTATTTGTAATTGTGCGTACACCCTGTGCCGTTAAAATATGCGTGCACAGCGGAAGCATTTCATCTACAGCGCCTTTGGTATAAGCGGTAAGCTGCCCATTGATGTTATGTACCGTTGTCATGCGTTTGCGTGCGGAGTCAAACGGTTGTTCAAATAAGCGAGGGTATTTATTCTCTAAATCATCATGGTTAACGCCAAATTTTTGAGCCAGGTAAATTAACGCACCTTCCGTTGGGTCGCCGATAATTTCACCTTTGCGGTCAGGGTCGAAGCTGGCGTCATTACAAAGTGCGGCGGCAAAAATAAGTTCGCGGTAAACTTCGGGGTGCTTCATAGCTGCGGCATCAGCTTCTACGGCAGTTTGTTTGTTAAAATCGCCGTTCATGGCAAGCTGCGTTACTGTCATTTTGTTCAGCGTTAATGTGCCGGTTTTATCCGTACAGATTACGGTTGCGCTGCCGAGTGTTTCAACGGAGGGGAGTTTGCGTACCAGTGCGTTCTTTTTAGCCATACGTTGTACGCCCAGTGCCATTACGATGGTTGCAGTTGCGGGCAAGCCTTCCGGGATAATGGAAATAGCAAGCGAAACGGCAATTAAAAACTGCGGTACCAGCGGTCTGTCATAAAATGCGCCAAGTGCGAAGATGAGCACGCAAACGATAAGGCCCGCTATGGTTAATGCTTTACCGGTGGCATTCAGTTTGCGTTTCAGCGGTGTGTCAAATTCGTCTTGTCCGTCCAGTAATGCGGCAATGCTGCCGACTTCGGTGTGCATACCGGTAGCAGCAGCAATACCAGTGGCTCGCCCATAGGTTACAATGCCAGAAGCATAAGCCATATTAACACGGTCGCCAAGAGGGCACTCTTCTTTAAGTATGGCGGCAGCGTCTTTCGTGGAGGCTACGGATTCGCCGGTCAAAGAAGCTTCCTGTATTTGCAAATTAACGCTGTCAATCAGGCGCAGGTCGGCGGGAACCATATCGCCGTCTCTTAAAAACACAATGTCACCGGGTACGACTTCTTTTGCCGGTATAACGCTTTCTTCGCCATCGCGCAGTACGCGCGCTGTGGGTGCTGATATGCCGCGCAGCGCTTCAAGTGCGGATTGTGCCTTTTTCTCCTGTACAATACCAATAAAAGCATTAACTATAACGATAGTAAAAATTACTGCCGCTTCAATTGTTTCGCCAAGTAAAAATGATAATCCTGCGGCGGCGACAAGAATCAATACCATCGGGTCGGTAATTTGTTCTTTAAGCATCGCCGTAATAGCTTTTGGCGGCTTGGCTTTAAGCTCGTTGTAACCGTACTGTTTCAGGCGTTCTGCTGCCTGCACATCGCTAAGACCTTTAGCAGAACCTTGCAAGGTGTGGTAAACTTGTTCTAAATTTTGTGCGTGGGTGTTTTTACTGTGATAATCCATAAAGGATTCATCACTCCTTTCATAAATTTAATTTTATTTTGTGCGCTGTACGCGCTTTTGGCAGAGAAAAAGGCATAGCCTGCAGCCCTTAAAGGACGCAGGTTATGCCTGAAAAAAGTAATTTTAAATTTTTAGCACCGTTCTTTCGGTGAGGGTCACTGTCATTAGAGGCAGTCATTGTAATTTTCCTTTCCAAATACATGAAGAAACTAAATAGTAAATCTTATTGGGTGTATGTTAGCATAGCTTTACTCTCTTGTCAAGACAGCAAAGGTGAATTTTTTGATGCTTTAGCTATATGTTATGTTCGTTTTTAGTGAACAATTTGCATTATGGTGCGTAGTTAATATTTGTGCGGCTATGTATAATCAATAAAATAAAAGTACGACACAGTGAAATGCGGCATTGGGTTTTTAGCAATATTTAATAAGAAAAACGGTAAAAATAAAAGCAAATATTCATAGCAGGCAGGTATTTTTTGCCTGCATATTGAATTATTACACGTTGAGTCTTACGGAAAGAGGTGAGATTATGCTTTTAGGTATAGATGTTGGCGGCACTTTTACTGATGCCGTTTTGGTAGATAACGGTGCTGTGCATGCGCAGGCCAAGCGCCCTACAACGCACGGCGAGGTGCTGCGCGGCATCCTGGCGGCGCTGGACGCCGTTATGGACGGCGCGGACGCGGCAAAGATTGAACGTGTGGTTATAAGCAGCACTATTGTTACCAATGCGCTTACGGAAGGCAAAACGCAGCCGGTGTTTCTGGCAGTAATGACCGGCCCCGGCATGAACGTAAAGGGGTGCTTTCCGGTAGAGCCGTATCTGGTAAGCGGCTATGTTGACCACCGCGGCAAAATTGCGGCGCGCACCGAGTTTAACAAACACTACGGGCTTTTGGATAAACCTTCCGGCGTGCAGGCAGCGGCGGTAAGCGGCAAATTTGCTGTGCGCAACCCCGAAAACGAATATGTGCTGGCGCACGAATTAAAAAAGAGCGGGTATAAAAAAGTATTTTTAGGTTCGGAACTCAGCGGCGAGCTGAATTTTATACGCCGCACCAACAGCGCGTATTTTGCGGCGGCGGTAGATAAAACCTTTGAAGCCTTCGGCAAGCAGGTGGAATGGGCGCTGAAGGAGCGCAATATTACCGCGCCGGTGCAGATTTTAAAGGCTGATGGCGGCACGCTGCCTTTGGAGACGGCACTTAAGCAGCCCGTTGAAGCGGTATTTACGGGCCCGGCGGCAAGCGTGTTGGGCATTGAAGCGCTCGGCGCGGCGCCGGATGGCAAGTGTATTTCGCTTGATGTTGGCGGTACCACAACCGATATTGCCTTTTGGGATAACGGCGAGCCGCTTTTGGCGAAAAAAGGCGCAATGATTGGCAAATACCCAACAGCGGTGCGTTCTTTCCATATGCGCAGCGTTGGCATTGGCGGCGACAGCGCCATAACCAAACTGCCGCAGGGCTTTAAGGTTGGGCCGGAGCGTGCCGGGCGTGCGGCAGCGTTAGGCGGCGCAGTGGCAACTTTGGCTGATGCGCTGATTGTGCTGGGGCTTGCTTCGTTCGGCGATGCCGGTGCTTCCTTTAAGGCTTTGGGCGCATTGTGCCACGAAGGTGAATCGCCTGAGATGGCGGCGCAGGCTGTTTTGGACGCGGCACTGGACGTTATTGAAAACGCCATTAAAGATATGCTGCACGAGTGGAGCATTCAGCCTGTTTATACGGTAAGCGATGTTTTAAGCGGCAGCGATTTTGTGCCGCAGCAGCTTGTAGGCGTCGGCGGCGGTGCGCCGGGGCTTATTCACGCTCTTGGCAGGCGCATGGGGCTGCCGGTTGTAATTCCGCCCGGCGGCATGGTGGCAAACGCCATCGGTGCGGCACTGGCACGGCCGACAGTGGCAGCAAGCCTGCGCGCCGATACTACCGAAGGCTATTATTTAATTCCGGAAAGCGGCAAACGGGAACGCCTGCCCAAACGCTTTAGCATGCAGGCGGCAGAAGAAATTTTAAGCGCCTGGCTGCACGAAAAAGCAGGCGGCTGGCAGATGGAAAGCAGCGAAACTGAAGTTATCAGCCGCGAATATTTCCGCACGGTGCACGGCTATTATGATACCGGCGAAATTATTTACCTGCGCATGCAGCTTAAACCCGGCATTTTGTATAAAATTACCGGCAGGGAGGTGGCGTTTTGAAACAGGCAAATTTAGGACTGATATTTTTCCCGGCTTTTGACTGGATGATCAGCCCCGGGCACCCGGAGCGCCAGGAAAGGCTGTTATATACGCGCGACCAGCTGACGGAAGAAGGGTTGTTTGACCGTCCGGAAATACGCGAATACCGCCTGCGCATGGCGGAAATTAACGATTTGCAGCGCGCCCACGTTGGCGTGCCTTCAATAGCAAAATTGATTACGCCTGCACATCTTGCCTCTGCCGGAGGGTGCATGACGGCGGCCGACGCTGTAATGAGCGGCGAAGTTAAGCGCGCGTTTGCGCTTGTGCGCCCGCCGGGACACCACGCCATGCGTATTGTGCATGGCATCCGCGGTTTTTGCACCATTAATATTGAAGCCGTAATGGTTGAATATTTGCGGAGCCGCTACGGCATTAAAAAAATTGCCGTTGTCGATACGGATGTACACCACGGCGACGGCAGCCAGGATATTTTTTACCACGACCCCAACGTGCTTTATATTTCGTTCCATCAGGACGGGCGCACGCTGTACCCTGGTACAGGCTTCCCGGATGAAGCAGGCAGCCCGGCGGCGTGGGGCTATAACATCAACCTGCCGCTTTTACCCGGCAGCGGCGATAAGGAAGTACACCGCCTGTTTGACGGACTGATAAAACCGATACTGGACGATTTTGAACCGGAACTCATCATTAATTCTGCCGGGCAGGATAACCATTTCAGTGACCCGCTTGCTTCCATGAGCGTTACGGCGCACGGCTATGCGGCACTGGCAGATAAGCTAAAGGCGGATATTGCCGTTTTGGAAGGCGGCTATTCTATCGAAGCTGCGCTGCCTTATGTTAACACCGGCATAATTCTTGCCATGGCAGAAATGGATTACAGCAAGGTTATTGAGCCTGACATCAGCGCCCTGCGCAGGCCTGACCCGCGCTGCATGACGCGCGTGGAGCAGCTTATTGAGCAGGTGGGCAACATCTGGCGTACGCGCAGGGAAGTTGGCAGAATGCTGCTTGATAAATGCGGCGGCAAATGGCAGCGGCGCAAAGGAATTTATTATGACGAAGAAGGCATCCGTGAGGAGCAGCTGGAAACGGCGCACTACTGCAAAAACTGCAGCGGTTATATAACTGTTGCCACTAATGCGCGCGGCACCCGTTACGGCGACCAGAGCGCTTATGTAGTATGCCTTTTGCGCGATACCTGTGAAAGCTGTAAAAAAGCGGCTTATGATGACGCACTGCGCGCCAAGCAAAGCTGTGAATATAAATATATTTTACTGCAGCACCCCGATACGGGCGTTGTGGAAACAATTTAACGGAAGATTGGAGTTTATAAAGTGAAAGAAATTGTAATAGCTACAAGCAACCCGGGCAAACTGGAAGAATTTAAGGAAATGTTAAAAGATATGGAGGTTGAACTGCATTACCTTGCCGAATGGCCCGGCATTGAAGCACCGGAAGAAAACGGGCGTACTTTTGCCGCTAATGCGCGTTTAAAAGCAACGTACTATGCCAAGGCAACAGGCATGACCTGCATTGCCGACGATAGCGGGCTTGAAGTGCAGGCGCTGGACGGTGAGCCGGGCGTACGCAGCGCGCGCTACGCCGGCGAAAAGGCAACCGACAAGGAAAACAACGATTTACTTTTGGCAAACATGAAATTGCAGGTTAAACGAACCTGCCGGTTCCGCTGCGCTTTGTGCGTGGCTGATGCCTCCGGCAAGGTGCTTGTGGAAACGGACGGCATCTGCGAAGGCATGCTGCTGCACGAGCCTTTGGGCAATAACGGCTTCGGGTATGACCCGCTCTTTTGGTCTACCGAGCTGCACATGGGCCTTGGCGAAGCAACGCCGGAAGAAAAAAATAAAATCAGCCACCGCGGCAAAGCCGTTAAAAAACTTATTGCCAACTGGAAGAAAATAAAATGAAAATAGGTTTAACCGGAGATACCCACGGAAGCATGCAGAACCTGCGCCGCGTTATTGCCGCTGCCCCGCCGGTTGAACAGTGGCTGCATACCGGCGATTACGCGCGTGACAGCCTGTACCTTAAAAGCCAGACCGGGCTTGAAGTAACGGCTGTGTGCGGCAACTGCGACGCGGGCGAAACGGATTTTAACGTAGACGAATTTTTATATTTGCAGGGCTTTAACATCTGGCTGGCTCACGGGCACCGTTATCTGCACGGCGGCAGCCCGCAGGAACTGGTGTGGTGGGCGCACCGCCTGGAGGCGGATATTGTTGTTTTCGGCCATACGCATGTGCCGCTTGTAAAATGGTACGGCGATGTGCTTTTGGTTAACCCCGGCAGCCCTTCGCGCCCGCGCAGCATGGACGGGCCTACCTTTGGCGTGCTGACGCTTAACGAAGGTGAAAAACCGTCCGCAGAAATAATACGCCTTGCAAAGCCGTAAATTAAATGCTTGCTCTTTTAAAAACAAAGTGTATAATATAAATATATAGTATACACTAAATAAAAACAGAGGGGAGTAATTTGTTATGTCTTTTGTAGAAGATGCGTTGAAGTTTCATGCTGAACATAATGGCATGCTTGCCATGGCAAGCAAGGTGCCGCTTAATAACCGCGAGGATTTGGCGCTGGCTTATACGCCGGGCGTTGCCGAACCCTGCAAAGCCATTAAGGAAAATAAAGAGCTTTCGTTTGAATATACCTGCCGCGGCAATACCGTTGCCATTGTAAGCGACGGCACGCGCGTGCTGGGGCTTGGCGATATAGGCCCGGAAGCGGCAATGCCTGTTATGGAAGGCAAGGCCGTTCTGTTTAAAACCTTTGGCGACGTTGACGCCATTCCTATCTGCATTGATACTAAAGACCCGGAAGAAATTATTGAAACGGTACGCCGTTTGCAGCCGACTTTTGCAGGCATTAACCTTGAAGATTTTTCTTCGCCGAAATGCTATGAAATTGAAGACCGCCTGCGCGAAATCTGCGACATTCCGGTATTCCACGACGACCAGCACGGCACTGCCATTGCGTGCCTTTCTGCCGTTATGGGCGCTTTGCGTTATGTAAAAAAAGATATTAAAGACGTTAAAGTTGTTGTAAACGGCTGCGGCGCTGCCGGTTCTGCCATCGGCAGGCTGTTTGTAAGCATGGGCTTTCCGAATGTAATTATGGTGGAACGTGTGGGCGCTTTGTATAAAGGCATTGATGCCAAGCTTGATAAAATTCAGCGTTACCTTTCGGAGGTTACCAACCCGAATATGGAAAAGGGCACGCTGGCAGAAGTTGCCAAAGGCGCGGACATTCTTGTAGGCGTATCCGGCCCGAACCTGTTTACCAAAGAAATTATCGCCGGCATGGCGGATAAAGCCATTGTTTTTGGGCTTGCCAACCCCGTGCCGGAAACGAGCTATGAAGCCGCCATTGCAACTGGTGCGGCAGTTGCCGGTACCGGACGCAGCGACAGCCCGAACCAGGTTAACAATGTAACGGTGTTCCCGGGCGTGTTCCGCGGCGCCATTGACGTGCGCGCAAGAGCAATTAACGAAGAAATGAAGGTTGCGGCGGTTTACGCCATTGCCAACCTTATTGACGAAAAAGACCTGCGCGCCGATTACGTTGTGCCGGACGCTTTTGACCCGCGCGTTGCACCTGCCGTTGCCGCAGCGGTTGCCAAAGCCGCTATGGAAACCGGCGTGGCCCGCGTAAAAGTTGACCCTGAAGTTGTACGCGCCAATGCTTTAAAACGCATTGGCAGATAAGGAGCGGCCATGCGCGAATTAAACGTTAAAGAAATTACGGCAGCCGTTGCCAAACTGTGCTGCGACGCCTGCTACTATCTGCCGCAGGATTTGCTGGAAAAATTTAAAGCCTCCCGCGATACGGAAGAATCGCCGTTAGGCAGGGAGGTTTTGGAAACCATTATTGAAAATGCGGAACTTGCCGCACGTAAAGATGTGCCCCTGTGCCAGGATACCGGGCTTGCCGTGGTGTTTCTGGAAATAGGGCAGGAAGTGCATTTTACCGGCGGCGCGCTGGAAGAAGCCGTTAATGCCGGTGTGGCAGAAGGCTACACCAAGGGCTATCTGCGTAAATCTTCCGTTGATGACCCGCTGTTTGAACGCAAAAACACGCAGGATAACACGCCTGCCATTATTCATACCCGCCTTGTGCCGGGCGATAAAGTAAAAATTACCGTTGCCCCCAAAGGCTGCGGCAGCGAAAACATGGGCGCCATGAAAATGTTAAAGCCTGCCGACGGAGTGCAGGGCGTAATTGATTTTGTGCTTGATACCGTGCGCAAAGCAGGCCCGAACCCCTGCCCGCCGGTAACGGTTGGCATCGGTATCGGCGGCAATATGGAAAAATGCGCGCTTCTGGCCAAATATTCGCTGACGCGCCCCATCGGTGAGCACAACAGTGATGAACGCTATGCAAAGCTTGAAGAAGAACTTTTAGAGCGCATTAATAAAACCGGCATCGGCCCTGCGGGGCTTGGCGGCACAACCACTGCCGCTGCCGTAAATATCGAATACGCACCGACGCATATCGGCGCGCTGCCGGTGGCTGTAAACCTTAACTGCCACGCTGCACGCCGCGCGTATGCCGTATTGTAAGGGGGCGCAGAAATGACGGACGCAAAAATTAAACACATTACCACGCCCTTAACGGCAGAAACAATAAAAGACCTGCACGCCGGTGACGTTGTGCGCATAACCGGCCCTGTTTACACCGCGCGCGATGCTGCGCACAAACGCATGACGGAAGCAATGGCCGCAGGCAGGCCGCTGCCGTTTGATATTAAAGGGCAGGTTGTTTATTACGTTGGACCTTCGCCCACCAAACCGGGCGAAATTGTTGGCAGTGCCGGGCCGACCACCAGCGGGCGCATGGATAAATATACGCCGGCGCTGATTGCCGAAGGTATGCGCGGCATGATTGGCAAAGGCCTGCGCGGCAAAGAAGTTGTTGAAGCCTGCGTTAAATACGGCGCAGTGTATTTTGTAGCCGTTGGCGGTGCGGCGGCGGTAATTTCCCAGTCCATTAAAGGCGAAGAAATGATTGCCTACGAAGATTTGGGACCGGAAGCCATCCGCCGTTACGAAGTGGAGGATTTCCCTGCTATTGTGTGCATAGATGCCGAAGGCAACGATTTTTACAAAGTCGGCATTGCCAAATACAGCAAGGAATAACAGCATATTAAACAGTAAACCGGCTTCGGCCGGTTTTTGTTTTGCGTAAATTAAACGCGCCAATAAAATGTTAATTTATTTACAATTTGCAGTAAAATTTGCTGCGTGCGCCATAAAGCGTAAACAAAGCTGTAAAAATTGTAAAATTTTGTTGACAATATCTTGCGATTGCTGTATTATAATTTCATCTTAACAAACACACTCTTATCGAGAGCGGTTGAGGGACAGGCCCAATGAAACCCGGCAACCAGGCTGTGCCATGGTGCTAACTCCTGATAGATGAGAGGAAAGTAAAGTATATGCTCTTTCCTCGGAAAGAGCTTTTTTATTGCTTTCGTTATTGCCAGTAAGTAGTGTGTAAAATTTAAAAGGAGAGATGTAAAGATGAAAAAAATCCTGTTAGTCCTTTGCTCCGTTTTGGTGCTGGCTCTTTTAATTGCCGGCTGCGGCGGCAGCGAAACCAAATCCGAAGACGGCAAAACCGTGCTGAAAGTTGGCGCAACCCCGGTGCCTCATGCAGAACTTTTGAACTTTGTTAAACCGCAGCTTGCTAAAGAAGGCGTTGACCTGCAAATTATCGAGTTCAGCGATTATGTAAAACCGAACCTCTCTTTGAACGACAAGGAAATCGACGCTAACTTCTTCCAGCATATTCCTTATCTTGAAGAATTTGCCAAAGAACGCAACATGCCGCTTGTTACCTTAACCAAAGTGCATATTGAGCCTATGGGCATTTATTCTACAAAATACAAATCTCTTGACGAACTGCCGCAGGGCGCAAAAATTGCCATTCCTAACGACCCGACCAACGGCGGCCGCGCACTGATGCTTCTGCAAAGCGCCAACCTTTTAAAACTTAAAGACGGTGTAACCATTACTGCAACTCCCGGCGACATTGTAGACAACCCCAAAAACATTGAAATTGTGGAAATCGAAGCAGCTCTCCTGCCGCGTTCCATGAACGATGTTGATTATTCCGTAATCAACTCCAACTTTGCAATGGAAGCAAAACTGAACCCGGTTAAAGATTCCCTCTTTACCGAACCTAAAGAATCTCCGTACGCTAACGTAGTTGCAATCCGCAAAGGCGACGAAAACCGCCCCGAACTGCAAAAACTGGCTAAAGCCCTCACCAGCCCCGAAGTTAAAAAATTCATTGAAGAAACCTACAAAGGCGCTGTTGTACCGGCATTTTAATTGCTGTTAAAACTTTAAAAGTTAATAAACTAAACCGTACAATAAAAATCCCACGGAATTTTCCGTGGGATTTTTGCGTATATGGGATTTATTAATTTGTATCTTGGTTGTTTGGCTTGAACAGTAATGACAGGAGGCGTGCCGTTTGTGTAATCAGGTCTTTTTCGCTTTCCGTCCAGCTGTGCGGCATACCAAGGGATACAAAGGTGAGTACGTAACCTGCTTTGCCGCCGCACATAATGGTTTTGCTTAAATAAGCCTTAACACCAAGCTCGTCTAATTTATCTTTATATACTTTTGGCAAAATGCCGGTGTTGCCGCACTGGTTTAAACCGTGGCTGTTGAAGCGTCTGGCAATGTCTTCCGGCGTACATTTTAAAATATTTACAAAACCGTCACTGCCGTTAAAATATTTTGCCACTACCGGCATATATTCGCCGCTGCGGCTGATATCTTTAATAAAGGCGCCGGAAATTTGTGCCATGCTGCAGCAAAGTTTTAAAAGTTTAACTGCGGCAGTTTTTTCGTCATGCTGCTCAATAATTTTAAGCGCCGTTTTAAAGTACAGGTCCATGGGTATCTGCGCGTTTTCTATTTCGCTGTAATCAAGCAGCGTGCCATAGTTAAATTCGTTCTGGTCGGGCAAAAGCGGCGCTATGGAACATATAAAATAATCATCAGGGCCTTCGGTTGCGGTAAACTGCCCGCGCTCCAACACCCAAATGGCGGTGCCGTCCTTACGCAGCAGGCGGTAGTTAATGGTGTAGGGCACTTCGCCGCAATGCGCCGCCATAATGCGTTTTACTTTTGGCAGGTCGGCTGCATAAATCATATTTTTAATATCGCCGCCGGTGGCAATCAGCATTTCTGTCATACTTTTATAACCGGCCAGTTTGTACAAAGCTTTATTAATGTACACTGCCGGATAATTTTTTTGTGCCAGGCAGCATTTTAAACCGTTGGGCGTGTTGGCTGCAACAAAAGAGGGCGTACCTGGTTTTTCCATTTGCAGTTCGTTTTTATAAAACTCGGTGCTGCCTTTTGCAACCGGGTATACTTCGCCCGGGTTAAGTTCGTCCCATGCTGCTGAGGAATGAAGATGTACTATTTTTAACCCGTCATTTTCTTTGCGGATAACAAAAGTAAAACGTGCTGTTTCGTTAAGTAAAATGCCGGTTTGCGGTTGGGACTTTATGCTGCATGCAACAAAAACAATGCAGAAGTCTTGGCTCTCAAACAATACCTGCGAGTGCATGTCTTCGATAATATTTTGCGGAATATCGTCAACGCGGCGTATAAAGGTATTAAAAACATCATTATAAGTAGGGTAAATTTCCTCTTTACCCCAGCCAATCCAACTGCTGCAGGTGTTGGAGAAAAATTGCAGAACTTTTTCGGTGCTGCCGTCTACAAAATAAGTAATTAAGGCCTGTTCTGCAAGTTTTATTGCTTCGCGGCTAAAATTATTTCTGGTAGTTTTATCCATTGTTCTGGTTCTCCGTTTCTGGGGTATATTTTAAGGAATAACCCTTACCGTGAATGTTGGCAAGCTGAAGGTACGGCAAATCGTTAAGGCGCAGTTTATGCCGCAGCTTGCTGATATGTACGCTGACCACACGGCTTGTGTACTGCATGTTTTCGGTATCGTACAGCGCCAGGTAAAGTTCTTCCAGTGTTACTATTGTGTTAAGCTTATTTACTAAAAGTATCAGCAGTTTAAATTCGGTCGCTGTCAGCGGAATAAATTCCCCGTCCAGCATGGCCTGATTATTTTGCGGGTAAATTTTAAGTTTGCCGAGCGTAATAATCTGTATTTTTTCCATGCCGGTATCAAGATTCAGCATCCTGATAAAATTAACAAGACGGTAATAAAATTCGCGGCTGCCGCAGGGAAGGCGCAAAAACTGGGCTGCACCGTTTTTTAGTGCGCTGATGGCAACTTCCTCATCGGCTGATTTGCTGACGGCGAAAACTGCACAGGCAGGCGCAAGGCGCTTTATAAACTTCAGCGGCCCGATATTTGTATCGCTGCATTCTACAATAAACAGCGGCGTGCGGTTTTCCATAAAAAAGTTCAGTGCTTCTTCGCTGCTGCACGTAATTTTAAAACGTAGCCCGCACAAAATGCTGTATGTAAATAAATTATCAAATATTTCTTTGTTATCTGCGATGGCAATAATGGTTTGCATATTACTGTACCTTTACAAAATTATCAATTTGTAATAATACGTTTTACTATATTTACTTATAGTTTAATACAATGTTCGCTAATTTGTAAATAATATAACGCCGTGAAAGTGCAAAGAAAAAATTTGCACTTTGAAAAATGAAATTATGATAAAATTAAAATGAATATAAATGTGTATATATACGGTTAAATGCGAATTAAAATGAAATAAATATGTACTATAAGAAAGAGGAATTGCCATGGCAAAACAAATTACTAAGATTTTAACAGCACTTATTTTGGCAGGGACAATTAATGTTCCAATTGTTTATGCAGTTGATTATGGAATTAGTAATCCGCCGCCTCAGTATGGTACTAATGACCCGGGCGTACAGCTTAACCGCACGCGTGAGTATATGGAACGCCAGCGCGTGGCTCGCCAGATTGCCGAAGACAGGGCCAAACAGCGCGCCGAGGTTGAAGGCAGCCGGCAGGAACAGCAGCAGGCACCGGAAAATGCAGTTAAATTTGTATTGAACGATGTAAAAATAGATAAGAGCGAAGTACTTGCCGAAACGGAAATTAAAGAAATTACCGGCAAATATATTGGGCAGGAAGTTACACTGCAGAACCTGTATGACATTGTAAACAGTATTAACGAACTGTACAGCGAAAAGGGTTATTTAACCTGCCGGGCTTATTTGCCGCCGCAAACCATTAAAAACGGCGTGGTGGAAATTAAAATTATTGAAGGCAAAACCGGCAACGTGCATATCAGCGGCAATGAAAGCACAAATGACGGTTATATTGCCGGGCGCATCGGGCTTGACCGCGGCAGCATCAGCAACATCAACGAGTTGAACGATGACCTTCTGCGTTTTAATGCTACCAACGATGTGCAGCTGCGCATTACAATGCACGCTGGCGCAGAACCCGGAACTACGGACTATGTAATATCGGCTTACGAGCCGCAGAAAAATTATATAAATGTATATGTCGATAACGCCGGCAGCGAATCGAGCGGCGAATGGCGCGAAGGCCTGTTCTGGACGGACCGCAGCTTAACAGGCAGCCGCGATATGCTGACAATGAGCGGCATGCGCAGCGACGGTACAAAATCGTTCAGCGCCATGTACACAGTGCCGTTAGGGCGTAGCGGAACCAAACTGGGCCTTACTTACAGCACCAACAGTGTAAAAATTACGGATGGCGAACTGGAAGATTTGGATATTAAAGGCCATTCCAACGCATACGGTGTTTCACTTATTCAGCCGCTGGTGGTTACGGATACCCTGCGTACGGAAGCAACTTTGGATTACGGTTACCAAAATTCGCAAACAGACTTTTTGGGCATACACTGGGTTGATGATACTGTAAAATCTTACACCGCAGGCTTCAGCATGACTAACTACGGTGCAAGCAGCATCATTTACCAAAAGCATAACTTCCGTATCGGCGACAGCGAAGATATTGCCGGTGAAAACGAAAACTTTTCAAAGTATTTTTTTAACGGCTTCTGGCAAAAGGCTTACAGGGCAGGGCAGATGTTAAGCGCAAGGCTTGATGCCCAGTGGAGCCCGGACGATTACCTTACAAGCGCCGAACAGTTTTATATCGGCGGAATGTACAGCGTACGCGGATATGAAGAAAGCTATCTCGGCGGTGACAGCGGTTACAGCGCCAGCCTGGAATACAGCGTACCGCTTGACAAAGCCAAAACAACATCGGCCTTTTGCTTTTTTGACTATGGTGCAGTTTACGGCGACAGCGCTTTTGACGACCATGTGCTGGCAGGCACCGGCATAGGCATTAAAAGCACAATCGACCGCAAAATATATACAAGTTTAACGCTCGGCATACCGCTGATGCGTGATATTAACGGAGATGAAGTTGATAAAACCCGCATACATTTTATGCTTAACGGTCAGTTTTAACAGGGGGACGGGCTTATGAGTATCTCGAGAAAGTTTCAGCGCAGCAAAAGTAAATATACGTTAAGCCAGAAAATTATTTCTGCCGTAACGGCGGCAGGGTTTATTATGCAGCCGATAGTGGGCTTTGCACAGAGTATAAATAAAGTTAATAATAACGGCAGTATTGAAGTGAATGGCAATGTTACCAATATTTGGGCAGATAAAGTTGTCAGCAATTCGGCTGTGAATGTTTTTAAGGATTTTCAGTTGGATGCTAACAATATTGCTAATATGTACTTTAATACTAAGGGTGCAAGCGGAGCTGATGCAGCTAACCTTGTTAACTTTGTTAACAGCCGTATTGATATTAACGGTACAGTTAATGCTATTCAAAACAGTCAAATTGGTGGTAATTTGTTCTTTCTGAGCAAGGAAGGTATGGCAGTCGGCAAATCAGGCGTTATTAATACAGGCTCGCTGTACGTTATGACGCCGACGCAGGATTTTATGGAAAATATGCAGCGAGTTGTAAGTGATGCTGATGTTAATACTGCGGCAGAAAATATTGCCCACATTACTAATATTACAACAGACGCTGCTTCATGGCAGGCAATACCTCTCAACAGCAGCGGCACCATTACCGTACTGGGTAAAGTAAACGCTGTTAATGAAGTGAGAATGCGTGCGGCTAAAATTGGCGTAGGCAAAAACGTTGATGATTCTGCTGTCGATAATGTTGCTGCCGGTGAAATAGCAGCAGAAAACGCATACATTAAAACTGGCATTACTGAATTCGGCAATATTGTAAATATTAATTACAAAGATGAATCAGGAAATGATGTTGCAGTTAATTCAGGCATTACAAATTTAACCGCAACCAAAACCGGCAGCGGCGATATTGTACTTGAGGCGTATGTTGATGCTTCTAATGATAAAAATGAAATAGAAAAATTGCCGGTTATTGGTGGAACAATACTTGGCACTACAGCTGAATCGGTAGAAAATACTTTTACAGAACAGGAATTTGCTGCTTCTGTAGATATTTATGGTGAAGTTAATGCAACAGGCAAAGCTGATATTAATGCAACTGCAATTAACAGCAATGCAGATTTTGATGAAACGTTAAATGACTACAAAGCTAATAATAATGATGTTGCACAGCTGGCAACCGTAAAAGCAGATGTTAATATTGGTGGTACGGTAAAAGCTGTTGACGATGTAAATATTAAGGCAGAAGCTGTTAACCGTTATGTTGATAATACTGGCGGTTTTGCGAAAGCTTTAAGTGTTGGTATAAGCTCTGGAACTCCGCTGACTGGCGATGTGGCATATTCTGTTTTAGATACTGAAGCCAATGTTAATGTAGCTTCCGGCGCAAATGTTGAAAGTGAAAATGGCAGCGTTGATATTGATGCTAAGGCAGAAACTCTTGCTGCTTCTGCTGCTTCCACTACAGGCTTAAAATTTAAAGCTGCCGGTGGATTAACGGGTGCTAATGTTCCGGCAACAGCGGTTGTATATACAGGTGTTGACAATAAGGCCAATGTTACTGTTGAAGGCAACATTAAAGCAGGCGAAGATATTAGCATTGATGCCGATGCCGATATGAAGGTTGAAGCCGATAACAAAATGAGTTTGAAGGGTAAGATGGCCAACCAGTTTGTTGTTGGTGTAACTGTTGCAGGTGCTGAAAACAGTGCATCTGTAGATATTAAAGGTACCGGTAATGAAGTAAGCGCAGGTAATGATTTAAGCGTAAACGCCAAAGCAGACAGCGATTTTACCTCCAGTACATCTATTAAAGCACCGGAGGCTTCGGCTATAACTGTTGCTGTTAACGTAACGGATTTTAACAGTAATGCAAATGTAAATATAAATACTGATTTAACGGCAGGCAGCAACTTAAATGTTGCGGCCGATAATACCATTGTTTCTGATAATGTTAATGCCGAAACAAAATTAGGCAGCAATAAATATATTTCTGCTGCAACGCAGGTTGTTACAACTAATGCCGAAGGCAAAATTACAGAAGTTAAAAATTTTATTAACGGCCTTAAAACTAAACTGGGTTTTGAAGCAGGTGGAAGTGACGATATTAAAACTCAGCTTCAGCTTAGTGAAATTTTAAAAGCCGGTGCAACCGTAACTTACAGCGGGCAAGAACATAAAAGCGGTGTAAATATTGGCAAAAACGGCAGCCTTACTGCTCAAAACGGTATGCTCGGCGTTAATGCGGAAACTTTGATTGAAGATGCGCATATTGCTGCAACGGGGACAACGTATTCTTATAACGATGCTTATCCGGCAGGGGCAACTCTTAATGCAGCCGTGCTTGTAAATAATATGGATAACAGCTCCTCTGTTGTAGTGGCAGACCGCGATGCAGCAAGTACTGAGCCTGCGTTAAGCGGTAAAACTGGTGTTGATGTTAACGCTTCCGTGAGTTTTGAATATAACCGTATTCAAAATATGATTCAGGATGTTAAAGATGCGTATAATCAGATAGAAACAGCTACTGCAAGCCTTGATGGTGCAATTAAAACAGATTTTGATAAATTTTTAAATGACCTTCAAACACAAATTTCAACTTGGGAAAGCGCTTTTGCAACTGCTAATGAAACGCTTGCTACCAGCGATAGTGGTGTGTTGTCCATTGGTGAAGCGGCAACAGCCGGTTATAGCATTTTAAATGCGTTAAATAATTTAAATACTATGCTTGACAGCACCAGCGGCAGCGAAGTAGCAGATGCAACTAAGGCCTCCATTCAGGGCGCCAGCGATTTGCTTTCGAGTGCGCTTGCTTTTATTGACCCTAACAGTTATGGTAATTTTGCAGCTTCCAGTGCTTCCAAGGGCAGCAGTGGAAACCAAAGCACAGTTGGTGGGCATATTCCTTCGGCAATTAACGGTGCCGGTACTGTTATTGTTAATAATGTTGACACTGTAAGCAAAGTAGAAATAGGCAGTAATACAGGCATTGCAAGTAACCGTGATGTAAATATTAATGCCGAAAGCTTTATGAAGGATGTAACTCTTGGCGGGCTTAATGCTGTGCCTATAACAAATTCCGGCGGTGGTACAACTGCCAGCATTGGTGCAACTGTAAATTATTCCGATTTTAATACTGATACGGTTGTTGCTGTAAATAACGGCGCAAGCATTACAGGCGGCAATATTAATATAGCCGGCAGCAACGTAATTGACCATGTGTCCGTAGCAGGCAGTGCAGGTGTTGGCCCGAGCGGAGAAACGCAGAGCGGCGGCATTGTTTTAAACGGTATGCTTAGCTTTGTTAACGGCAGCAGCGATATTTTAGCTGTTGTTGATGACGGAGCAAGATTAACGGCAAAGCAAAATGAATATACTGAAACAGTTAAAGATGAAGAAACCGGTACTGATAAAGAAACTAAAAAATATACCGAAGGCAATATCAGCATTACCGGGCATAATAACAGCAATATTGTTAATGTAGCGGCAGGGCTTAACTTTGGCACCGGCAGCGGCGCTGTGGGCGTAGGGCTTGCTTATACCGATTTTGCTGTTAAAAATATTGCCGGTGTTGCCGATGTGGCCGGACAGATTAAAAATCTGTATTCATCCAAAGATGATAATGGAAATATTGCAGTTGATAATAGTAAAGTGGCTGAATTGGATGGTGAATTAAATAATACATATACTGCTACTGCTTCTACTGATACTACAGGCAGCATCAGTACTTATGGCTTTAACGTAGATGCTGCAACTGATGGCAGTATTCAAAGCGTAAGCGCAGCAGCTTCAGCTAATAAAAATGATGATACCGGAAAAGAAAGTTTCTTTGGAAAATTAAAAGGTAAATTTTCCAATGTAGAAAATAAGGTTTTCAACAAACTTGATGAAAAAACCGGTCAAATTTTCGGTTCAGACTCCGGCAAAGCTAATGAAATGTTTAATAAGGGTTCTTCAAGCCATGGTACAGGCGGTGGTATTAAGCTTGTAGGCAGTACCAGCGGTAAAGGCGGCTTTATGCCTTCGTTCAGCATTGCTGGCAGCGGCAGCGTATCTTTAAATTCGCTTGATAATGCAACTGAAGCCGTTGTTGATAATGTTAATATTACTATGCAGCCTACAAGCAATGTAAATGGCGATATCAGCGTAACGGCACGCGATACCCTTTATGCCGGTGCATACAGTGGCGCGGCAGCATTGCAGTGGAAAAAAGGCGGTTCAGCCGATAATACATCTGTTGGTTTTTCCGGAGCAGCTGGCGTTAATGATATTGATAACGCTGTTAAAGCAACTATTAAAAACAGCACTATCAGTAATGCAGGCAAGATAGACACTATGGCTTTAAGCGGCGGCGAGCAGCTGGCACTTGGCATTGGACTGGCAGTTGTTAAAGCTGATGGTACCAGTGGTGTCAGCGGTAATGCGGCGGTTTCAGTTAACTTGATAGACCATGATGTAGAAGCGCTGTTGGAAAATAATACTGTAACTAATGCAAATGATATTAATGTTGCTGCTTATGCACGCGATATTGAAAATACCGGCGGCGGTACTTTAAGCGCCGGGCAGCAAAAGGTTGGCGTAGGGGCGACAGTTGCCGTAGCTCAACTTAATAATAACATTAGTGCAGGCATTAAAGGCGGCAGCTATACCGATGTTGGCAATGTTGATGTAGACGCAATGAACGCGCTTAAAAATATTACCGTTGGCATTGCGGCAGGCGCAACTGTTCCTTCCGGCAGTGATGGTGCTAGCGCAGTAGTTGAAGGCGCTGGCGTTTACAATGAAGTGCATAATACTACTAATGCTTTTATTGAAGGCAACGGCAGTGATGATAAAGTTGAAATTACTACAGTTGATGGCGGAAGCGTTGATGTAATTGCACAGGATGTAGCCATTGCGGAAAACAGCATTTATGAACAGGCTCTTGATCGGCTTGCTGACGGTAAGGAAGAAATTGCCAAACGTATGGGCAGCGATTTTGATATTACCGGCAGCAAAGAAATTGCTGGCAGCGAAAGCGAAAACATTAAGGGTATTGATATGAGCGATGCTGCCAATCAACTTGGTGAAAATGAAAGCATCAATATAAATAAAGATAGCGGCAGCAGTATTATTACCGTTGCAGGCGGCCTTGCAGCTACAACCGGCAAAGGCGCCGGTGGGGCGGCTGTTGCTATTACGGATATTGAAAATAATTATACGGCAAATGTTGAATATGCCGATATTACTGCTGAAAAACTTAACGCCGAAGCCGGCAGCGACAGCAATATTGTTACTGTTTCTGGCGGCATTGCAGCGGCAAGTAAGGGCAGCGGCGTTGGCAGCATTACATGGAATGATGTAGAAAACACAGCAAAAGCTAATATTAAAGATTCTGTTGTTAACGCACAGGCTGCGTCAGCTAATGCCTCCAACACCGCTCAGATTATTTCTGTTGCCGGGCAGATTTCCGGTGCAGGCAAAGCTGGTGTTGGTGCAACGCTGAGCTACATCGGGCTTGATAACAGCACCGAAGCAAATATTACCAATACAAGATTTGATAAACGTGACCAGGAAGAAACCGAAGGCATTACCGTAACTGCAGATACAGAAAACCGCAGCGACAGCTATAATATTGCGGCAGGCGTAAGCGCGGCCGGTACGGCTGCTGTAAGCGGCAATGTTGCCGTAACACAAACTCATGGCACAAGTGGTGCTGTTATTGATGGCGCAATCATTAATAACGCTAAAGCTGTAAGTGCCCATGCTTTGGATGATACGGACATCCTTTCCGTTATCGGCACGGTAAGCGCAGCCGGTACAGCGTCTGTGGGCGCTGGAGTAGCCTATACGGAAATCGGCAGTACTTCGACAAATGAAGATGATGCTCAGCAGACGGTAGCAGAAGTTAAAAATACTAATATTACCACTGTTGGCAATAGTGAAATCAATGCTAAAGCAGAAGACGATTCCCGGGTTATCAATGTAGCAGTTGGTATTGGCGGTGCAGGTACTGCTGCGGTACAGGGGGCATCGGCAACTTCGCTTATCAATAAAACAACCGGTGCGGAACTTACAAATACCAATATTGATAAAGATTCGGCAAATAGCAAAAACGCCAATGTTACGGTTGAAGCCGTAAACGATACGGAAATTACCAGTTCTGCCGATGTGGCGGCAGTAGCCGGTACGGGTGCGGGCGTTGGCGCAGGCGTTGCCGTTAACCGCATTGTGCAAAATACGCAGGCTGCTTTAAACGGCGGCACGATGAACGTTAATAACCTTATTATAAGCGCTGACGGTACGCCGCGCATTGAAAACATCGGCATAGGTATTGGCGTGGCAGGCGAAGGAGCAGGCGTAACAGGCAATGTAAGCGTTAATATGATTAAAAATAACGTAACGGCACATATCGGCGGCGGTGCAAATATTGTTGCCGATGGTAGTGTCGGCGTTGTAGCCACCAGCGACGAGCAGATTGCCAACTACGCGGGCAGCGCTTCTGTTGCTGGCATAGGTGCAGGTGTAGGCGCATCAGTTGCCGTTAACCAAATTGCTGGCATTACCAGTGCGACTGTTGGGGACAAAGGCGAAAATGAAGCTGAAACCAGCGTAACAGCCAAAGGCAACGATAGCTTAACTACTGATACTAATATTGATAAGACTACTATTAACGATGACTTAATAGACAACGACACAGTAAATATAAATTCGCATATTAAACGCACGAAAGATGGCGAAACACGCAGCGGCTTAATTGTCGATGCTTCTTCAACGCGCGACTTGAAATCCTTCCTTATCAATGCCGGAGTTGGCGGTGTTGGTGCAGGGGTTACTGGTACTGTAAACGTTAATATGATTAACGGTTCGACTGAAGCCGCCATTATTAATACTGAGGTTAACAGCAGCGCTAATAAAGGTAATGTATTTGTTAACGCAGGCGATTATACAAATATGTCCGGCTTTGTTGGCAGTGCCGGCGTTGCCGGAGTTGGCGGCGGCGTAGGCCTTGGCAGTGACACCAATACCGTCACACGCGAAGTTTCTGCAACGGTGCAGGACGCTGCTGTTTATGCAGGCGATTTTGAAGTTGACGCAGATTCCATGCAAGGCGTATCAAGCTTTGTAGTAAGTGCTGGTGTAGGAGGCGTTGGAGCGGGTGCTTCTGGCGTAGTAACCGTAACAAAGCTTAATAATACCACTAAAGCTGCGCTTTTAAACAGCACGGTTAACGCTAATACTGTTAATGTTAATGCAGCGCATACCGGCATTGTTAACGCGGGCAATGTTGGTGTTGGTGCTTCCGGCCTTGGCGGCGGCCTTGGAATTTCGGTAGGCGTGCTGAAAGACGATTCGGAAACTACTGTTACTGTTGGCACAAAAGATAGTACTGCAACAGATGATAAAACAACTATTACTGCGTCCGGTGATGTAAATATTGCAGCGGAAAATACTGCAACCGTTAGTCCCACAATTTCGGCAACCGGCGTTGGCGCTGTTGCAGGCGTTGCAGGCGCAACTTCTATCAACAATATTAACAGCAAGGTTACAACAAATATTAATAATGCTGAAATTAATTCTACCGGCGGCAGCATCAGCGGCACGGCTAAAAATAACTTTAATGTTGATGCGTATATTGGCGGCATCGCTGCCGCTGCAGTTGGCGTTGGCGCAAGCGTAACAGTTAATACTATCGACAGCACGGTTCAGACCAACGTAAATAACAGTAAGTTTAACGCTGCAGAAAACGTTACTCTGACGGCTGAAGAAACACGCGATATTTATCAGCTTGCAACTAATGCAGCTTTAGGCGGAGTTGCGGCAGGTGCCAATATTGCAGTTACAACCGTTGGGCAGGCAATTACCGACGAAGATGTTATAGCAAAAATTAACGAAGCCAACGCAATGTACACTAGCAGCGAAGGCAACGATATAGATTCGATGGTGAAAGGTGCGAATGACGCACTCGGTACAGCAGGTATTACCAATTATACTCCTACTATTGGTGCAGAAACTGGCGGTGCAGGTTCGGCAATTACTGTTAATATTACTGGCAGCGATATTGACGCAGGCGGCACTGTAAAAGCAAATGCAGCCGAAACCGGCAACATCAATATGACGCTGGGCGGCGCTTCGGGAGGCGCTGTAGCTGCTAATGCAGGTGTTGGCATACTTAACGTAAACCGCAATGTCGGCGTTAATATCAGCGGCGGCAGCATCAATGCTGATAAAGTAGATGTGGGCGCAGATATTAGTGGCAATACAGAACTTAATGTATATCAGGGAAGTGCTGGCGTAATTTCCGGCAATGTAGCCTATGCTTCTATAAGCACTAATGGAAATAGCGATATAACTTTAGAAGGCGTTAACTTAACGGCTAAAGATATAAATGCTATTGCTAAAGATACAACAACAACAAATCTTAACGCTATCGGCGTTTCCGCCGGTGGTGTGGCATTAGGCGCGCTTGCAGCCGAAGCGGCAAACAACAGCGATATCAGTATAACTCTTACCGGCAATACCGTTACATCTGAAAGTGAAACTGGTGATGAGGAATCCGGTAATATCAATATCAGCACCGATAAAGCAAACACTGTTGCGGCAGAAGCGATTGGTGTAGCTGGCGGCGCTATCGGCGGCACAGGCATGGGCGCAACCGTAAGTGATAATGGCAGCAGCACCATCAACTTGATTGGCAATACTATGCAGGCTGATAAAAATATTGATGTTGCAGCGCAGACTAATTCTGAATTGACGGCTAATATCAGTAATGATGCTGCCGGTGTATTTGGCGGCGGCGCGGTAAGTATTGCTGAAGTTAATGCCGGCAGTGCAAATGACCGTATGGCAACAGCTGTAATTATCGGCAACGGCAATACTTTTGCAGCGCAAAACACGAATATCGGCGCAGCTTCCAACATTACGCAAAGCGTTGATTTGGACGCATTAAGCATCAGCGGTTACGGTGCATTAAGCGGCAATACTGCGACTGTTAATGCTTATACGGATGTCGGCATTAATGTTGTGAAAAAAAGCGCAGAAGAAAACAGCAATACCTATAAAGGTGCAGCAGATGGCGAAAGCAGTGATGTAAACTTTAACGCTGAAAATAACGTTGAGCAAACATCTTCGGTTGCGGGTATTACTGCTTCCGGGCTTATTGCCAGCGGTACAAATATAGGCAAGACTAACAGTGACCTTAAAACTAATGTAAGCCTTAACGGCAGTTCGGACAGCAGTAAAATTAATAGTTTAACCGTTAACGCCAACAGCAAAGCCGATATAACTAATAATGTAAACGGTGACGGCGGTTCTGCAATTGATGCCAGCCCGTATGCGGCACAAAGCACCAACAATGTTAAAAGTGATACCACTGTTAATATGAGCGGTAATTGGACTGTTGCGGGTGATATGAATGTTAATGCCCTGCACGAAAATGCCATTGATATTAATGCCGACGCTCTTAAAGCATCGGTTGTAGGTTTAAGCGGCGTACATTCTGATAATGATATTAAAAATGATACTTCCGTTAACTTTAATAATGTAAATGTAACTACATCTGGCAGTCAGAATATCAGTGCACGTAATGATATTGCTTATAATGCTGTTGTTACCGGCAGCGGCTACGGCGTTGCACAGGGCGCGGCAGTATGGGCTGAGGATGAAATAACAATGGAAGCCGGGGTAAATTTGGAAGAATCTAACCTTACCGCAGGCGGCGCTGTTGATATATCCGCTTTAACGGGCGACGCCGAATACAAATCTGTTGGCGACCCCACGGCAGATATCAACAAAGAAGTTACCATTAAATCCGCAGGTGTTGTGGCAGGTACTTATGCTGAAAGTACGGATACAATTACCTTTACCAACAACATCAACGTTGGCGCAGGCAGCAGCATTGCCACGGTTGGCGACAACACGGCGGATGATGCCGATATTACCCTTACGGCGGCAGACCGCACCAACTTTACCGATATTGTAACTGCCGATACACAGGGCGGTGTAATCGGTGCGGCAGGTACCAAACTTACCAATAATATTACAAGAACTAACAATATTAATGTCGGTGGTACGATAGACAGCATTAATGTCGGCGGCACGGTAGACAGCATTAATGTCAGAGATACGATAGACAGCAACTATGACGCTAACTTTGATGCGGGCGACAGCAGTGTACTTAACCTTACGCTTAAGAGCAATGCCTATAACAAAACGGCAGCTCCGCTGGCAACTAACCCGTCCATTAGCGGCGTAGTAACGCAAAACAGCGCTATTGATTTTGCAAGCGGCAGCACGGTTAAATCGTTCCGCAACATTAACGCGGCGGCAGGCGTGGGCGATACCACAGTGGCGAAAGAATCTAAAACCTGGCGTTGGGTTGACGGCGGCGTAACCGGCAGCGGTTCTATCTCCTCTACCAGCGACGGCACAATCAGCAGCAGCGACGCTGTGGCAAACACCTCTGTCACTGTTAACGGCACGCTGGAAGCAGGCAAAAACCACGAGCTGGATATAACGATTGATTACGCCACCGGCGGCAAGGAAAATATGGAAGCCGCATTTGACGAGTATGGCGATGAGAAACTCAATCTTGATACACTTGGTGCTGCTGTAGAGCAGGCGCAAGAAGATTATAATAACAATACTACTGTTCAAGAATTGCAGACTGCTATTAAAAAATTAGCTGAATTGGAAGATAAGCAAACCAATAACAATATTGTTATTGGGCAGCTTGAAAAACAACTTGAGAGCCTTGAAACACAAAAGGATGTTTACGATACAGCTGTTACTAATGCAACTGATGATTTGAACAGTTATATTGATAATAGTCTTGAAGATTATAATGACGCTATATTATTCCCAACAAACAAAGTTACTAAAGATGAGTTTGTTGCCGGGCTTGAAAGCGGAGATAGCAAATTTAGCAATTACTTAGAAGATTATCAAACCAAAAAGCAAACGCTTACTGATGCAACGACTAAACAAACAGAGCTTGTAAATGCAATCACAGCTCAAGAAAATGAAATTAATTCCTATACAGACTATACCACTCAAATAGAAACATATAGGGATAAAATTGAAGAATTGACTGCTGAGACACAAACATTGCAGAAAAAATTAGAAGATGCAATGAAGGCTTATGACGATGCTTTGAAAAATGGCATTGATACTGATACCGTTAATGCGTTTATTTTTGGCAGTCAGGACGGCACAGGACAGGACGATTATGTTTCTGTTACACTCTCTAAAAATTCGCAGTGGTATAAAGACAGCAACGGCAGCCCGATTGAAAAAATCGGTATGGCGGATTATGCAGCCAGCCTGCTTAGCAGAATGGATGAACTTATTGCCATGCAGCAGGAATACGCCGGGACGGATATTGGTACTGCTTATTCTAATGAACTTGGGCGTATTCAAAATGAATTGCAGGCATTGGGTTTGTTGACTGTTGATTCGGAAGGCAACATTGGCATTGCCGAGGGTGCAAGCACTGTGCCTACCATTGAACTTAAAGATTTGGAGGTATCCGGCGGCAACGTTAACATTACCGGCGGCACGCTGAATGGTAAAGGTACAATTACTGCTAACGGCACTCCTTCCGTAACGGTTACCAATAATACGGATTTCTTCCTGCGTGTTAACGATGTTACCGTTGAAAGCGACGGCGGCAGCGTGCTTTACAATAACGCTTCTGTAAATACCACGAATAACAAATATAATGGCATTACTGTTAATGCTGATAAGACAGATAGCGTTACCGGCAATAATGCTCAAATTACTATTAAAAATACAACCGGCACTAAAGCAAGCGAATCTACGCTTTACACACCGGATATCGGCATTTACGGCACAATTTACAATCCGTATGGCAATATTACTATTACAAACTCGCAGAATAGCATTTATGTTGCCGGTGAAGTAACCGATGAGGACGGTAACATCACGCAGCAGGCTGGCAGCATTAAAGGGCGCACCATTAACCTTACTGCGGGCGGTGCCATTACGCAGGGGTACAGCGATGAAATTTATCATGTAGCCGGCGACCCGCAAAACTCAGTAAAGAATACTTTGCTTGCTGCTATTCAGGCTGCTTTGATTGAAGCTTTGGATAACCAGACCAGCAACGGTAAATATTATGCCGCTTTTGACAGCGTAGAAGATTTGGCAGCGTTTTTGAAAACATTGCCGAAAAAAGATGCGGATGGTGAAGTAATAAAAGATGCTGAAGGTAATGTGGAGTTGCTGTTAGAGTCCGAAGAAGCTGAATATTACGCTCTTAAGCTTACAGGTAGTCTTGATACCAGTAAGCCCGGCATTGCTGCTGCCGGTGCAATTTACATTAATGCGGCAAGCATTAACGTTAACGGCACAATTCAAAGCGGTTACGAAAGCTATAAACTTGAAATTGATTCTGATAAGTTAATTAATGGTGAAACTTTAGCAGAGCTTATCACTAATTATCAAGAACCTGCGGGTGAAGTTACTACCGATTACAGTGACTATATGACGGATGAATACCTTGTTACCAGCGGTTCAACCGGCGCTTATTATGATGAAGACGCTAAGCAGTTTGTTTACGGAGTTCAAGCGTGGTATAACCCCGATACTAATGAAATCTTTACCGAAGACATAGACCAGGCAGGCGGCGGGCGTATTTACCTGACGGGTGCTATAGCCAACACCAACGCCAACGGCGGCAAACTGGTTGTGCTGGACGGCGGCTCAAATTATGTACTTGATGGTTCGGTTGATGATGCCAACGACTTTACCTTTAAGCTGGGCAGCATTAACGCTGATACTGTTGAAGGACAGATTGTTATTAACGATACCAGCAGCGGCAAGACCGTTACTACTGTATATTCCAATAATATCTCGGACAAAGATAAATTGGAAGGAGTAAATTATTATACAGTAACTGATGATAAGGTTAAATATCAACCTACAACAGGCTTGTACTATAACTGGAGCAATGGCACGGCAAGCCGTGTAATTACCAGTTATGAATATGTCAGCGACAGCAGCTGGTGGGGGTTGGCAAACAAGAGCTGGGAAGATGTTGTTAATCAGATGGACCAGGTAACAAAAGATGAAATGATGGTTGGAAATCCTGTTACTCAGGATACCATACTGGACGCAATGGGCAACATTATTGCCGATGGTTCAACCGGTAAAAACGGTTTGCTGGAAGGTTATAAAGAGCTTGGCAGCGATGGCAGCAACAGCTCGGCAATTACCGGCAGTACCACAAAGGGCGACGATACAATATATCAGATTTCCTTTGACCGTAAGGCAGAACCTAAGCAGGCTGTTAATGAAGCAGGCGATAAGTTATACTTGCAGACTGTTAAAGATGAAAACAACAATGAAACGCAAATACTTACTACTGATGCAACAACTAACGGTGTTGCCAACCAGCCTTATTACCTTAAAGACGAAAATGGCAATTACATTTACGAAACGGAAATTTCGGACAAAGTTACTACCACTAAAAAGAAAGGCCTGCTGGGCTTGTGGGGCAAAACCGTTACTACCACCTGGAAAGAAACCAGCGGTATGTTGACGGCGTACAACTTTGGCGTAAAAGCGGATAATGAGATTGGCATTGAATTTGTTGGCAACAGTACTGGCAGTGTTGGTAATATTACCAGTAACGGCAATATCCTGCTGGGCGGCGATATTAATATGGGTTCCGTTGATATTAAGAGTGGCGGCAGTATCTCCCACCTTGGCGACGCTACGGTAATTTCGGACGATGCAAGCTTTAAGGCGGTAACCGGCATCGACGTTATCCAAAAGAATGTTAATAATGCATTACACCTTAATGCTGTAACGAAGAGCGGCGATATTAACATTCAGGCTATTGCTGCTAACGCCAAAAATATGGTTTATATTGATAACGTAAGCACTGGTAATGGCGACGTAAACATTACCGCCGAGGGTGATTTGTTGAACGGCACGCTTAGCAAAGGACAGACTACTGTTGTTAGCGGCAATGGAATTACCCTGCAATCGTACAACGGTAGTATTGGTGCAGAAAATAGCAGACTTGCCATTGATGGCGGTACTACTGCAACTAACGCTTATGCTAACGGCGGCATTTACCTTAGTGAAGCAACCGGTAATATGTACCTTGGCGAAATTAACAGTGAAAACGGCGATGTTGTGCTGGAAGTTAAAGGCAAAGATGCTGGCTTTGTAGACGCTATTGAAAATAACAGCAACGGCAACAAAGATGATAACCGTGTTGCAGAATGGAAAAAACTGGGCCTGCTTGGCGGCACGGATGAAGATGACACCATAAACAGCCGGAAGAACCAAATTGCCAACCTTGAACAGACGGCGTCTAACGGCAGCATGTTTATGAAAGACGGTACGTCTGTTGAAGATGCGCAAAAGCAAGGTGCACAACTTGTTGACGCAGGTAAAGATTTTGCAACACTGATGCAAGGCGGCAGCGATGCCGTAAAGGCGGCAAGAGAAGAACTTAACGCTAAGCAGGGTGCGCTGAACGAAGCGATTGCTGCACTTGGCAATGATGATACGAGTAAACAAAATTATAAAGATGCGCTTGAAGCTTATAACTCTGCTTATGATAAATATGAAACGGTTGGCGCTGCATATGAGCAGCAAAAGGCAAACTTTATTGAAAACAGCGGATTTAAAGATAATGCGCAGGCTGTGGAATGGCTGTATAACTACGAAGCAATTCGCAATGCCGAAGCCGACAACTACGGCTGGACACAGCAGCAATTGCTGTATGCAGTACAGGATACGGTTATTAACCCTGAAGCAGGCAGCGTAAGCGATGTTAAAACTGCTAACGTAACGGGCAACAACATTACGTTTATCTCCAATACCGGCAACCTTGGCGTTGTAGATACTGGTGAAACTACTATTGGCACAGGTGAACTTACAAATATGTTCACTAAAAACGGTACGTTAACTGCTGATGAACAATCTAAGCTCGACAAACTTGCTTCGGCAAGGGCCGGAGATGTAACCTGGGGCGATAAAAAAATAACTATTAAACGCACAACGCCGGTAAGCGTTAAGTTGAACAGCGACGGCGGTACGGTTACTGTGAAAACCAGCGACAATAAGACTCCGACGGCTGACAATATTTACCTGTTGGCGAAAGATTCCGTACTTAACGCCGATGAATTTGCGGCTAACGACCTGCGCCTGAGCGGCCAGGAAGGCATTAACGTTAACAAAGTAACCGGCAACAAGATTATTCTTGAAGGCGGTAGCGGCGACATTGGATATATTGATAAAAATGATGTTGATAAAACCTTGCAGGCAATGCAGGTAACGCTTAACAGTAACAATAGTTACATCAGCGCTAACGCAGCAGGCAACATTAAATTGCAGCAGGTTCTTGAAAATCCTGATGAAATTGTTGACTTTACGCTGGGCGGCGTAGCGGGCACTAATGTTGATGTTACCGCTAACGGCAATATTGTAAGCAAGGCGGACGATATCGGCTACATCAACGCCAGCGGTACAATTAACCTTACTTCTGAAGATGGCGGCATTGGTACAATTAACCTTACTTCTGAAGACGGCGGTATTGGCACAATTAACCTTACTTCTGAAGACGGCGGTATTGGCACAACTACTAAAGGGCTGCGCATTAAAAACAGCGGCGCGGTTGTTAATACCGATGTTCAAGACGCTATCAGCATTGAAGCTGTACAGGACGGCACGCTTATTCTTGGCGAAATGAAGCAGGAAAGCGGTGGCGTAACGGTTGAAAGCGAAGGCACAATTATGCTTGGGCGTGAAGATGATGGCAGCACGGAAGATACTGACGAAAGCGTAACAGGCTCTATCGATGCTAAGGGCGATGTAACTCTGCATGCAGAAGACGATATCATCATCAGCGGCAAGCTGCACGTTAATGCAACAGATGATGACGCGGCAAGTAATGACGGAACGCTGCAGCTGCACTCCAATACTGGTGATATAGTTCAGACTACAGATGAAGAGGACAAGAATATTGTTGCGGCTAATGTGGGTATTGCAGCAGTTGGCGGCGATGTTGAGCTTGATAACCAGTACAATATAATTAAAAATGTTGATTTGCAGGCAGTTGGCGGCAGCCTTGGGCTTACGGTAAGCAACCCCGCTGGTTTTAACGTTGATATGGGCGGCTTTACTAATAAACAAGGCGGCGATATTAAGCTTACTAACAGCGATGGCAGTGTTAACATTACTACAGAAGACATTGTTGACCCGACACAGAAAAAAGACCCTGCAAATATTAACGGCAGCCTTACTGTAACTGCTGATAAGGTAGTTGAGGAAACCGAAGCCAATGTTAATAACTATGGCATTATTAATGCTACCGGTGATATCAGCTTTAATGCAGAAGATAATGTTAACAATGAAGGTGCTTTGGATGCAGGTGCAGATGTTAACTTCGGTGCAGGCAATGATGTAAATAACGAAAGCACTGTAAATGCAGGTGCAGATGTTGGCTTCGGCGCAGGTTATGATGTAAACAATGAAAGCACTGTAAATGCAGGTGGAGATGTTGGTTTCGGCGCAGGCAATGATATCATTAATAATGCTATTGTTGATGCAGGCAGGAATGTTAACTTTAATGCTGCTGAAGATATTTACAATAACAGTAATGTAAATGCTGATGAAACCATTGAGTTTACTGCAGTTGACGGTGTAATTAACAGCGATACTGTTAACGGTAAAGATGTTATCATGCAGGCTATTGAACAAGAGCTTGAAAACATACTTGCCAAAGACAGCGTAACGCTTAACGGCGACAGAATCCACGGACAGAATATTACCCAGAATACGGAAGCAGATGGCGGTTTGATTATCAATACCGATTCCAATAGCGGCAGCGGGCCGATTGAATCGCTGGTAATTGATAAGATTGATGCTAACGATAAATCCGTATTTACGGAATTGTGGGCAGTAGAAGCCGATATTACAACGGTTGATGACAAGATGGACTTTAATGACATCATGATTGAAGAAAATGCATGGCTTGAAAATAGCGGCACTTTGGCAACCATTTACGGTAATGTACCTGTAAAAGATGACGATGCCAATGTTCATATCTACCAGTCTTATCCTTCTATGTATGTTAACTTCATAGATGCAGATACCGTTGAAACTGACGGCAGGCTGCTTAGCCTTGATGATTACTGGTACGCTTACGACCAGCGCTTCACGGCAGAGAACCATCTGCGCTGGCAGCATGGGCGTTACCTTGACGAGGACTGGAAACAGGCATACGGCTACGGATTATCGCTGCATAACCGCTACGGCCTGATTGATTATCAGGAATTTACCGAAACAAACGCCGGTGCTGATGAAGTTGCTGTAGAAGCTTAACAAAAATTAATATCCGGGGGCTGTATGCCTCCGGGTATTACAAATAATTTTGGAGGTCAGGCATGAACAAAAAAGCGGAATCTTTTAAAAAGTATCTTGATGACAAAAAAATTACCTGTTTTACTGTTGACGAAATTGCCGGTGATAATTTAAACAGCGTTGTTTTCCGTTCTAATATTGAAATTAACGGGCAGCAGCTGCCGACAATTGTAATTTTAGACAGCAGTATTTACGGCATGGTGCGTGTGCTTGTTGCACCGCGCGTTTTAAACGATGCCAACGAAGCAGGGCTTTTAAAGGAGCTTAACCGTCTTAACAAAGGGTTTAAATCGTTTAAATATTATTTTGACGATAACGGCTCACTTGTTTTGGACTGCTGCGTTTTGCTGCCCGGCAGCGAAGCGGACGGCGATTTGATTTACACTATGTTTGATGTTATCATCCGCCATTTAAGCAGCGAATACAAAAAAATGATGCAGCTTATTTGGCAGTGATGGTTTTGGAAAGCCTGAAAAATAATAATACTAAAAAACGCCGTTTAACCCCGGCGTTTTTTACTGTTTTAAATAAGTGTACAAACACTGATTAAGTTCACTGTTTTTATTATATTCTTTACATTTTGAAGATTAATTTGCAAAAGTTCACAAAAATTTACGGTTTTTGTTGACAGAAAAGAATTTTGGTGATAAATTTCAAGCTATATTATTATTTTATTTTAAGGGAAAGAGGTAAGTATCATGACAGGATTAATGTTGTTAGGTATCGCATTAGTCGTGTGTGCATGCGGCTATTTTGTCTATGGCCGCTGGCTTGTAAGACTGTGGGGCGTAGATCCCAATGCAAGAACACCGGCTTATGTGCATGAGGACGGCAACGACTACGTTCCCTCCTCCAAATTTACGGTTTTTGCGCATCAGTTTTCGTCCATCACGGGCGCAGGCCCTGTAACCGGTCCGATTATTGCCGCTATGTTTGGCTGGGCACCGGTAATGCTGTGGCTGATGATTGGCGGCATTTTCTTTGGTGCCGTGCAGGATTTCACCGCGCTGTATGCTTCCGTTAAAAACGAAGGCAAATCCATGGGCATGCTTATTGAACAGTACATCGGCAAAACCGGCAAAAAAATGTTCCTTTTGTTCTCGTGGCTGTTTACCCTGCTTGTAACCGCCGCTTTTGCGGATATTGTTGCCAGCACCTTCAACGGCTTTAAGGCAGACGGCGGCCTTGCAACTCCTAATGCCGCTGCGGCATCCATTTCGATGCTGTACATTGTTGTTGCTATTGCCTTCGGCTACTTTTTAAAGAAATGCCCTCTGGCAGAAGGCCCGAAACTGGCAGTTGCCATTGTTTTGATGATTGCCATGCTGTGGGCAGGCATTGAATACCCGCTGTATTATGATAAAACAACTTGGCTTTATGTAGTTTTTGCTTATATGTTTATGGCGGCAGTAATGCCGATGTGGCTTTTAATGGAGCCGCGCGATTATTTAAGCGTATTTTTGCTTTTGGGCATGATTGCCAGCGGCGTTATTGGTGTTATCTTCACCAACCCGTCTATCGAACTGCCGGCGTTTAACGGCTTTGTTGTAAACGGCCAGCCGCTGTTCCCAATACTTTTCATCACCATCGCCTGCGGCGCTGTTTCAGGCTTCCACAGCCTGGTATCTTCCGGCACTTCTTCCAAAACCGTTTCCAACGAAAAAGACATGCTTTTTATCGGTTATGGTTCAATGCTTATTGAATCCATTCTTGCAGTTGTTTCGCTTATCGTTGTAGGCGCTGCTGCAACCGGCGGCGTAATGCCCAAAGGTACGCCGTTCCAGATTTTTGCCGGTGCCGTTGGCGGCTTTATGGGCATGTTCGGCCTTTCGGCGCATGTTGCCACCTGCGTAATTACCATGTGCGTATCCGCACTTGCGCTTACCACGCTCGATTCCGTTGGGCGTATCGGCCGTATGTGCTTCCAGGAACTTTTCACCTCCGGCAAACCGGAAGAAATGAGCGGCCTGCAGAAAGTTTTAACCAACAAATATTTTGCAACCGTTATTACCCTGTTCTTCGGTTATCTGCTCTGCCTGGGCGGATATATGAACGTATGGCCGCTGTTCGGTGCAGCCAATCAGCTGTGCGCAGCGCTGGTATTCATTTCGCTTTCGGTATTTCTTAAAGTTACCGGCCGCCAGGGCTGGATGCTTTATGTGCCGATGGGCTTTATGTTTGCCGCAACCATGAGCGCGCTTGCCATGAGCATTTACGGCATTGTCAATAAACTCGTTACCGGCGCACCGTTTGGCATGCTTACCGACGGTTTGCAGCTTGTTGTTGCCATTGCCCTTATTATTCTGGCACTTTTAATTGCCACCAACGGGCTTAAAACTTTGTGCGGCAGCAAAGCCGGAAGCAAAAACGAAACCGCAAACGCATAATTAAATGTAAAAATTTTGTGGCGCAGCCTGTAATACGCACGGGCTGTGCCTTTTTATGCGATTATTTTTTTACTGCATACTGTTTTTTTAATCTGAATTGTGTTAGAATTATTACATAGCCATTTTATCTTGGGAGGTAAGAGAATGAAAAAATTATTTAATCTGTTAATGGTAGCCCTGATGGCTGTATGTTTTGCTGTTCCCGCTATGGGCAAAGCCGAAGCCGCTAAAGTTGTAGTACTTCCTCTGGTTAACAACTCCGGTTCCGAAACCGCAGGCCAGATTTATATCAGCGGCGCTATTCAGCTGTTCGATTATCCTGAATACGAACTGCTTGAAAATGACGCTACCAACGATGCTATTGCAGCTGAAAACATTGGTAAAGACGGCGCTTCCAAAGACGCTATGGTACGTATTGCCAAAGCATCCGGTGCAGACCTTGTTGTCGGCATGGTTCTTGATACCTGTGAAGACAACCCGGTATTCCCGAGCGCAGAACGCATTCTGAAACTTGACATCACCGGCAAAACCTATGCTTACAGCGCAGTAAACGGCAAGTTCTATGAACACCGCATTTATGAGGACAAAGAAATCGACGAAACCCTTACCAGCCGCTGGGATTGGGTAAGCGAAGAATTTGGCCGCTGCGTAACCCGCGAAATGAAACGCGTTGACAAAGCATTCATGGAAAACGACTTTTAATTAACGGCTGATATTCGGGCTCCTGCTTTTGGGCAGGGGCCTTTTTATTTTGCAGGTGGAAAAAATTATGTCTATATGGTAAAATTAAATGATAGAGTCAGCTTTATCTTAACGGAATTATTATATAGACAGGAGGATGGCACTTTGAATAATGACATCCATATAGTTTTGGACAGTATTGCTTCCGCCGCGGAAACGCCGCTGGCGCATGACGCACGCTGCCATATTTTGCAGCTTATTTTCCGCCATAAAGCGGTTGAATGGCGCGACGGCGAAAAAACGCCGGAAGAAATGTTTAAAATGGTGAAGGAAAGCGGCGAACTGCCGAAAACTTCCCAACCGCCGGTTGGCGAGTTTTTGGATTTGTTTACGAGCCTTGCCGAAGAAGGAAAGAAAGTTATAGGTATTTTTGTAGACAGCGTTTTAAGCGGAACTTACCATACCGCCTGCATGGCAGCGCGGCAGGTAATGCAGGAAATTCCCGGTGCCGATATCCGCATTTTCGACAGCCTTACGGCGGCAACGCCCATCAGCGCACTGGCGCTTGATATTTTGAAAAAGGCCGATGAAGGCGCCGGTATGGATGAACTGGAAGCGTTTATTAACGGCGCCATTGCACGCACGGAAACCTGTTTTTCGGTAAATACGCTGGAATATTTGCAGAAGGGCGGGCGCATAGGTGCTGTTGGCGCGCTGCTCGGAAGCCTTTTGGGCATACGCCCGGTAATAACTTTGGATAAGGAAGGCAAACTTGTTGTTGCCGCTAAATGCCGTACCCGCAGCAAGGTGCTTAACACAATGCTTGAAATCTCTTCTTCGCACGGAGAGCTTGAAAGAATCTGCATTGCCCATGAAGGCGCGGAAAAAGATGCCGAATATCTTTACGAAGAAATGACAAAGCGTTATCCCGGTGTGCCGGTACTGATGACCGGCATCGGCGCGGTTTTGGCCACCCATTTGGGGCCAGGCTGCATTGGGCTTTTTGTACGTACCAAAGAATAAATCCGGCGCGGCCGGAAAATAAAAAGGCGGGGCTATCTGCCATAATCAAGGAGTGAAGATGAACTTAACACAGACAGCTGTAATTAACGGCCACGATATAAAAAACATGCTGCTGGGCGCTTATGCGGCTTTTGCCGCCGGTTACCGGCAGATTGACGAATTAAATGTGTTCCCGGTGCCCGATGGCGATACCGGGACGAATATGATGCGCACCATGGAAGCGGTGCACCGTGCGCTTTTGCCGCTTGATACGGATTCTGCGGCGGAGGTTGGCGCAGCGGCTGCCAAAAGTGCCATTATGGGCGCGCGCGGCAACAGCGGCGTAATACTTTCGCAGCTTTTGCGCGGCATTGGGCGCGGGCTGGCAGGCAAAGCGCGCGTTACAGGCAACGAGCTTGGCAAGGCCTTTCAGTTTGGCATTTTATATGCCTACCGCAGCGTTGCCAAACCGGTGGAAGGCACCATTTTAACGGTGGCGCGCGGCATAGCTAAAGAGGCTTACCACGCGGTGCGCCGCGGTGAGGACTTTACCGAAATTTTAACCGAAGCCATTGCCGGCGGCAAAAAAGAACTGGCACGCACGCCGGAGCTTTTGCCCGCTTTAAAAGCAGCCGGTGTGGTTGATGCCGGCGGCCAGGGCCTGATTGTATTTTTGCAGGGCTGCTTAAACGGCCTTCTGGGCAAAAACTTGCCGGAGGAAGATGAGCAGCACATATCCGTTAATAAAATTGCCGCCCTGCCGGCAGAAGAAGTTGACTTAACAAATCCGTACTGCACGGAATTTATTGTAAAAAATACGGCGGTTGATGATAAAACCGTGCGCACGGCGTTATCGCCGTTAGGCAATTCGCTTATTGTAGCGGCAATGGATGACGTTGTAAAAGTACATATCCATACTGCCAATCCGGGCGCTGTTTTGCAGCAGGCACTTGAATGGGGCACGCTGCACGATATTAAAATTGACAACATGGCGGAGCAGCACGAACACCGCGTATTCAATGCGGCGGTAGTGCAGCAGCCGGCACCCAAAAAAGAAGGCACAGGCCTTGTAAGCGTGGCGGCAGGCAGCGGCATTGCGCAAATTATGCTGGCTCAGGGCGTTGATGAAATCATCAGCGGCGGGCAGAGCATGAACCCGCCTGTGGAAGAATTTGTACACGCCATTGAAAACGGCGCTTACAGCAAATATATTATTCTGCCCAACAATAAAAACATTGTGCTGGCAGCCCAGCAGGCGCAAAAACTGCTTGGCGCAGACCGTGTAAGCTATGTGCCGACCATTAATCTGGCGCAGGGCATTGCCGCCATTCTGGCGTTTGATTCTTCGCAGACGATGGAAGAAAACACTGCCGCCATGACGGAAGCGGCGCAGAGCGCACATTGTGCGGCAGTAAGCATTGCCGTGCGCGACAGCGTTGTAGGCGGGCTGCCCATTATTAAGGGCGATTATATCGGCCTGTTGGAAAATAAGATTGTTTGCACCGGTTCTGGCTTAAACGAAGCGGCCGTGGGTGCGGTGCAGAAAGCCGGTACGGATTGGGAGCTTTTAACCCTGTACTACGGCAGCGATATTACCGAAAACGAAGCGCAAAGCGCAGCGGCAGAACTTGAAAAGCTGTGCCCCGGCGCGGAAGTAGAGGTGCTTGAAGGCGCGCAGCCTTTATACCCGCTGATTATAACTTTGGAATAGCATAAAATTAAGGCATGCAGGCCGCATGCCTTTTGTTTTGGAGGGGACTTATGCAGGAAATCATGCTGGCGATTGTCCTCGGCATTGCCGTGGGGCTCGCCAATTTGCTGAGTTATAAAATAAAATTTTATTTGAGTAAACTTTCTACGCTGTGCCTGTGTACCATGCTGTTTTGCCTTGGCGCAAAAATCGGCTGCGATGACGCGCTGCTGGCAAAGCTTGGCATGCTCGGCGTTCAGGCCGGAGCCATTGCTTTTGGCGCGGTGTGCGGCAGCATACTTTTTTTATCTGCCGCCATTAAATTGCTGGCGCGCCCGGCAGATACAGAGGAGGGCAAGTAATGCTTAGTGTTGCCGTTTCTCTCGTTGGCGGGCTGATTTTTGGCTATTTGTTTTTAGATACGGGCGTTAAAGACACGCTGGATTTAATTTTAATGTCGGCACTGGACGTAATGATTTTTATTGCCGGTATAGAAATCGGCAGCAACCGCGGCATCTTAAAACGCATCTGCAACCTGCACAGCGCGCTGCTGGCGCTTGCCATACCGTTGGCGGTAGCCTGCGGCAGCATTTGCGGCGCACTGCTTTTGGGGCATATCGCCGGGCTGAGCGCGTATGATTCATTGCTTATCGGCGGCGGGCTTGGATGGTACAGTTTTTCTTCGGTTGTTATCAGTGCCATGTACAGTACGGAAATTGGTACAGTAGCGTTTTTGGCAAATATGATGCGCGAAATTTCCGGCTTCTTTTTAATACCGCTTTTGGTGCGCGTGCATAAATTTTTGGCGCTTGCCCCCAGCGGCGCGGCTACTATGGACAGCGGGCTGCCGGTAGTAATAAAATATACCAACCTGCATGTTGGTATGTACTCTTTCATCAACGGGCTGGTGCTTACCCTCATCGTGCCCGTGCTCATTTCGTGGCTGTTGAGTTTAAGGTGAAAAATATTGTCAATTTATAAAACAAAACCTGCCTTGCGCAAAAACGCCCGGCAGGTTATTTTTATGTTTGTAACTGATTCTGCAGTTGTAATTTGTACTGCTCTTTTACATTCGCAAAGTGTTTGCACTGTTTCAGCGATGCAAAAATGCTGCGGCCCTTTCGTTTCCGTTCGGGCATGGCACCGGACTCTTGTACAAAGTGCCCTAAATTTAGCCGCCGCAGTTTTTGTATCTTGCTTCACAGTGTAAACACTTTGCTTTGCAGTTTAGTATTTGGAATTTGCGTAAGATTGCTGGGTGAGGCATTTTCCTCACCATAGCATTCGGGTTCCATTTCAAAGGTAAGAGAAGTTACAAAAATATCATTGGAATCATAAGGGGATTTAGTTTTATAAATTCCGTCTGATATTTTTTGAAAATCAAATGTCATATATTTTTGGGGTGTGAAATTTTGAAAATTTTTCATATCGTCTTAATTCCTATAAATTTTTGATTTGGAGCTTTTCTCCATTCCAAGATAAATAGAAAGTTATTATCTAAATGCTACTGGCACATGGCAATATGGTTCCCGAGTGAAATCAAGATTAGCGGGTTGTTCATCAACTAACTCTCCATTCCACTCAAGTCCGGTTTTGAAAGCGTTTGCAGCAGCCTTTGCTTCTATTTTTGTTAATAGCAATGCCGCATCCCGGTTTATATCTTCCTCACTGCACTTTGATGGGCTGCCGTATTTGTCGTAATAATAAGTTGGGCCGCAAAGCCAGTAGACCATTTTAGCAGTAACTATATCACAAGCGGGATTCATTACAATTTGTTCAACTGTAAACATTCCATCATCATAATTATAATCTGCAATCATGTAGTGGAGTTCTTCAGCGGATGTGATATGCGAAAATAATTCTGCAATTTCTTTTTTATAAGCTTCAAAACCTATTTCTCTTTGACGGCAGAATCCTTTGTAAAATTCTTCTTCCTCACAGCCTTCCATTTCATCGTCAAACTCATCTTGTTCCATGTCTAAATAATAGTCATCTCCAGCACAAGACGCACGTTCCATAAGAATATCAAGTTCTTTTTTTCTTTCTTCTGACAGCATGATAATATCCTCCTTATCTAATAAATACATTGAATTGAGGTTTATTATTCTAATTATATTTTAACATAAATAATTAAGAAAAAATTTTAATGTGGTATATGAATTATCAAAAATTATTAAATTTAAATAGGTATCATAAGGCTGTTATAAAACTAAAATTGGCTTTGTATAAAAAGTAACAGCAGTAAAAACTAACTTAATAAATAATAAACTTAATTATAATTAAAACGTAAATATAATCATATACAACTAAAACAACCTGCCTTGCGCAAAAACGCGGGCAGGTTATTTTATGCTTTTAGCTGATTATGTAGTTAAAATTGTATCGTTTTTTCGCATATTGTGCGTCAAATTGTAAGTTGTATTATTGTTTTTAAAGCTATTCAATAAGTAAAGCTGATTTATTTGCAATTTTTTCTTTAATAGCAAAAACCGTATCTTCAACTGAAAATAGAGTTGTGTCTAAAATATTTTTCTCGTATGTTCCTAAGTTATTAAATTGCTTCCACATAGTTTCTACTAATTCAATATTAGTTTTTCTATCTAATTTTGAACGTTCAATAGCTCGCTTCAAAGTTTCTTCCTTATTAGCCCTTAAAATTATATAATGAACTTCGTATCCTTCGCGTACAATGTTCAACCACGGCTCCAAAAACCAAGGGCCGATAATGCCATCTACAATCACATCATAGCCTCCGCGGACATAACGCTTTGCGGCTTCTAAAAAAGCCTCTATCACAATTAGGTTTTGTTCGTTAGATTCAGGTAAATGTGGGGAAATTGCTCCTTTACTAAGATAATGGTAAAAATCATCTGTGTGCATATGCACTGACTTTTCCATACTGGATTCTTTTGCAACAATAGCTGATGTTGTGGTTTTTCCTGTTCCCGGTGCGCCGGTAATTACAATGATTCTTCCGTTCTTCATTTATTTCTATCCTTCCAAATTCCGATTTATTGCTTTGTTTATATATTAAGCGGCAAATTAAAACCTGTCAAATTATTGGTTTTGCATTTTAAGGCTGCCGTAAAATTAAAACCTACCTTGCGTTAGTGCGCCTGGCAGGTTATTTTATTTCTGCTGTAAGCAGGATATTTAATTTTTATTGCGTGCGGCGGCTCGTTTCAGGCTTAAGCCGATACGGTTGCGTGCTTCGTCGATGCTGATAATTTCCGCTTCTACAATATCGCCGACAGCGACAATGTCAAGCGGATGGCGGAAGCGTTTATCAGACAGTTCGCTGCGGTGCGCAAAGCCGCTGGTTTTTAAGCCTATATCTATAAAAGCGCCAAAGTCTACCACGTTTTGCACGCGCCCTTTAACAATGCTGCCAATGGCAAGGTCACTTAATTTGGCAACGTGTTTGCGTGTCAAGGGCGGCGGTGTGTCCTCGCGCGGGTCGCGCCCGGGGCGTGCCAGTGCTGCCAAAATGTCCGTAACGGTGGGCAGCCCGGCATTAAGCGTTTTGGCTATCTGTTCAGCGTTGGCGTTTGCGGCGGCGTGCTGCAATTCTGCGCCGGTGCAGTCTTTTAAGCCAAAGCCCAAAAGTTTTATAATTTCTTCCGTCAGCTTGTAGCTTTCCGGGTGTACGCTGGTGTTATCAAGCGGGTTTTGGGCGCCTGCAATGCGTAAAAAGCCTGCGCACTGCGTAAAGGCGGCGGGGCCAAGCCTGCTTACTTTTAAAAGTTCTTTGCGGGCGGTAAAGCTGCCGTGTTCGTCGCGCCAGACAATAATGTTTTTGGCAACGGTTGGCGAAACGCCTGCCACATAGCTTAAAAGAGCGGGTGAGGCGGTGTTAAGTTCCACGCCAACGTGGTTAACGCAGCTTTCTACAACGCCGGTGAGCGTTTCGGCCAGTTCTTTCTGGTTAACGTCGTGCTGGTACTGCCCTACGCCAATGGCCTTCGGCTCAATTTTTACAAGCTCCGCCAGCGGGTCCTGCACGCGGCGTGCTATGGAAACCGCGCCGCGCAGCGAAACGTCAAGCTCCGGCAGTTCTTCGCGTGCGAGCTTAGAAGCAGAATACACGGAAGCCCCTGCTTCGCTGACAATGGTGTATGCAATGTTAAGCCGGTGTTTTTCAATCATCTGCGAGGTAAATTCTTCCGTTTCGTAAGAAGCAGTGCCGTTGCCGATGGCAACAAGCGTTACGCTATAAGTGTTTACAAGGTTTAAAAAGCCTGCTTCGGCCTGCGCCCTTTGTTTTTCGCTGCCGGTAATGTATAAAGCGTCGGTGGCCAGTGTTTTGCCCTGTGGGCTGATGACTGCCGCTTTGCAGCCGGTGCGGTAGCCGGGGTCAAGCCCAAGCACGGTGTGCCCGGCAACAGGCTGCTGTAATAACAGCTGGCGCAGATTGGCCGCAAAAATACTGATGGCCTGCTTTTCGGCCTTTTCGGTAAGTTCGTTTCTTATTTCACGCTCCAGCGAAGGGAAAATAAGGCGTTTGTAGCTGTCGGCAAGTGCCGCTGTGTACATTTCTGTCCATACGGTGTGCTGCTGTATTTTAAGTTTGCGCGCCAGTTTTTCGGTCATAATTTCGGCAGGGTATTTAAGGCTTACTTTTAACAGCCCTTTGTTTTCGCCGCGGTTCAGTGCCAAAATGCGGTGCGGCGGCAGGCGGTGTACGGGTTCGGCATAATCCGCGTACATTAAAAAGTCTTTGGCTTCTGTTTCGTCTGCGCCAAGCGCCGATGCAAGCTCGGCGTTCTTCCACAGTTCGCGGCGTATAAAATCGCGCACGGAGGCGTTATCCGAGATGTTTTCGGCAACAATGTCCATTGCTCCCTGCCACGCTTCTTCGGCGCTGTTTACGCCTTTTTCCGCATCAATATGCAGTGCGGCAAGTTTTTCAAGCGGCAGCGGCGGCTGTACCTGCTGCGTTATAAGTTCTGCCAGCGGCTCCAGCCCTTTTTCGCGGGCTATCTGCGCGCGGGTGCGCTTTTTGGGGCGGTAGGGCAGGTATAAATCTTCAAGTTCCTGCATTTTTACTGCGGCGTCAATCTGCGTTTTAAGTTCCGGCGTCAGTTTTTCCTGCGCTTCAATAGCGGCAAGTATTTCCGCACGGCGTTCTTCCAGCTGGCGCAGGTATTTGGCACGTTCTTCAATGCTGCGCAGCGCTTCTTCATCCAAAGTGCCGGTGGCTTCTTTGCGGTAGCGCGCAATAAAGGGTATGGTGTTGCCTCCGTCCAAAAGCTCAAGCGCGGCGTGCACCTGCTGCGGTTTTACTTTCAGCTCGGCTGCTATAATTTGTTCAATAGTCATGGCGTACCTCGTTTTACAAAAATAATATTATTACATTCGCCGCGGTTAGGAAAAATCCTTGTGGCGTTTTAGTGAAATATTTTTGTCAACGGATAATGAATATTGACAGAGAAAATCTTATTTAATATAATTATTAAAAAGATTTATTAAGGCTGCATTGCTTTAAGGGCAATGCCGGAAGGAGGAGCTTATGTTAACTAACAGCGAACTTACTGCTATTTTGCGCGAAAACGGCTATAAAGTTACGCCGCAGCGCCTGGCTGTGTACGAAACGCTGGCAGCAACGCATGAACATCCCAGTGCTGAAATGCTGTACAAAACGCTGCGCCCCAAATATCCTTCCATGAGTTTTGCTACCGTATATAAAACCGTGGAGATATTAAACAGGCTGCATGTCATCCAAATCATCAATACCGGTGAGGACAGCTTCCGCTATGATGCCGACATCAGCGACCATCACCATGTGCAGTGCACCTGCTGCGGCAAGGTAGAGGATTTGTTTAATGTTGATTACAGCGGTATTATGGCACAGGCCGAAAAAGAAAGCGGCTACAAATTAAGCGGGCACCAGTTCTATTTTTACGGGGTCTGCGAAAACTGCCGCAAAAAACACTGAGCATACTGAAAGGGCCCCGTTCGGGGTCCTGTTTATTTTTCAGTGGGAAATAAAAGTTACAAATATTTAAAAAAATTTACTTTTTTATCAATCTTAAGTGCTTAACTTTTGCTATAATTATAAGGTATAAAAGTAAAAATGGGGAGGATTAACTATGGAACTTGCCCAAAGAATTGAACATACATTATTAAAACCCGAAGCAACCGTTAAAGATATTATGCGCCTTTGCGACGAAGCGCAGAAATACCACCTGTACGCCGTATGCGTAAATCCGTGCTATGTGCCGCTGGCAAAGCACCTTTTGCAGGGCACGGAGGTAAAAGTTGTAACCGTGGTTGGTTTTCCGCTGGGCGCAACTTTCAGCAGCGTTAAAGCGCTAGAAGCAAAAACGGCAATGGAAGAACATGCCGACGAAATTGATATGGTTATGAATGTTTCGGCCTTTAAAACAGGTGATTATGCTGCCGTAACGGAAGATATCCGCCGCGTGGTGGAAGCAGCGGCGCCCTGCCCGGTAAAAGTTATTATCGAAGCGGCGTACCTTACTCCGCGTGAAAAACGCACTGCCTGCCGCATTATTGCCGATGGCGGCGCAAAATTTGTAAAAACCTCCACCGGTTTCGGCAAAGGCGGCGCAACTGTGGAAGATGTAAAACTTTTGCACGAAGAAGCAGGCAAATATGGTTTAAAAGTTAAAGCCGCAGGCGGAATCCGCGATGCGGAAACTGCCAAAGCCATGGTTGAAGCAGGCGCCGACCGCATAGGAACCAGCGCAGGCGCAGCCATTGCCGCAGGTGAAGCATGACGGGCGAGTTTAAAATTTCCGTGCTGGCCAGCGGCAGCAAAGGCAATGCCACCATTATTACAGCGGGCGGCAAAAACTTTTTGATAGATGCCGGTATCAGCTGCCGTCAGCTTACGCAGCGCATAAAAGAAACCGGCATGCAGCCGGAGGATTTGGACGGTGTGCTATTGACGCACGAACACCGCGACCATATCAGCGGCCTGCCGGTATTCAGCCGTAAATACCATTTGCCGGTATTTGCCAACGAGCCAACCTGGCGCAGTTTGCCGCAGCGCAGCGAAATGGAACGCAGCTGCTGCCGTCTGCTACCAAAATGCTTGGAAACGGAAGGGCTGAAAATTGAAAACTTTGCCGTTCCGCATGACGCGGCAGGTGCCGTAGGCTATGTGTTCAGCTATGCAGGTGCGCGCTGCGTGTACCTTACGGATGTTGGCTTTATTACGGAAGAAATTAAAAATAACGTAGCCGGTGCTGACACACTGGTGCTTGAAGCAAACCACGACGAAGAAATGCTTAAAAAAGGCATTTACCCATATGCGTTAAAGCAGCGAATTTTGGGCACGCGCGGGCATTTATCAAACAAAGCCGCGGGCTGGCTGCTTTCGCAGATGGAGCGGCTGCCGGGTGAAGTAATACTGGCGCATCTCAGCCAGGAAAACAACACGCCGGAGCTTGCGCTTAAAACGGTGCGCGGAATTTTGGATGCAGGAGAAACCGGCGGGGATACGCAAATATATGTAGCCTCGCAGGATGAAATAGTAAAAAATTATTGAGGGGTGTAAAAAATGCAGAAAACATTGCTTAAAAAATCAATGAATTTATTTTTGTGCGGCATATTAAGCACGGCCGTACTTTTAGGCGGCTGCGGCATCGGCAATACTGCCAATACGCAGAAAGAGGAACATCCTGCCGCTGCAGTTCAGCAGGAAGTAAAACTTTCCGGCGCACGCAATACGCCGGTAGTGGTAGCGGCGCAAAAAGTTGGCCCTGCCGTTGTAGGCATAACCAACAAAGCCTATGTGCGCGACTTTTTTAACCGCGTACAGCTTACCGAGCGCGGCACAGGCAGCGGCGTTATTTATGACAAAAGCGGCCTGATTGCCACCAACAACCACGTTGTGGAAGGCGCGCAGGAAATTATCGTGAGCCTGACGGACGGGCGCAGCGTTAAAGGCAAGGTGCTTGGCGCAGATGCCGCAACAGACCTTGCCGTTGTTAAAATTGATGTTGATGAAGATTTGCCGGTAGCCAAATTCGGCGATTCTTCCACCCTGCAGGTTGGTGAACCCGCTATTGCCATCGGCAACCCGCTGGGGCTGGAATTCCGCGGCAGCGTAACGGTTGGCGTTATCAGCGCGTTAAACCGCTCTATCGAACTGGGCGACCGCAAGTTTAACCTTATTCAGACTGATGCCGCCATTAATCCTGGCAACTCCGGCGGCGCGCTTGTTAATGCCGACGGCGAAGTTGTAGGCATTAACTCCGCCAAAGTAGCGGTAAGCGGCGTCGAAGGCATTGGTTTTGCCATCCCGGTAAACTCTGCTAAACCTATTTTGGACGAGCTTGCCCAGCACGGACGAATTGCACGCCCCTATATCGGCGCCAGCCTGATTGATAAAGATATTTCCGCACGTTATGGCTTTGACCTTGATTTGCACGGCGGCATTTTTGTAATGAAAATTGTTACCGGCGGCCCGGTTTATAACGCAGGCATGCGCCCCGGCGACATTATTTTAACCTTTGACGGTGCTAAAGTGGAAACCGTGCCTGAACTGCGCACCAAACTTGCAGAAAAGAAAGTTGGCGACACTGTTGCCATTGTTGTGCTGCGTGCAGGCATTGAGCGCACCTTGCAGGTAACTTTGCAGGAAATGCCGGAGGGAAACTGATATGAAAATCAGCCTCGTCTGCGTAGGTAAAATTAAGGAAAAATACCTTACCGAAGGCATTGCCGAGTTTACCAAACGCCTGACGCCGTACTGCAAGCTGGAAACCATTGCCATTGGCGAAGAAAAAATGCCGGATAGCCCTTCGCCTGCCGAAAAAGAGCAGGTGCTGGCTAAAGAAACGGAGCGTTTGATAAACGCCATACCGGCAAGCGCTTATGTGGTACTTTTGGATTTACAGGGCAGGGAAATAACCTCGCCGCAGCTGGCAGAACTGTTTGACGGCTGGGCGCTGGCGGGCAAAAGCCATATCGCCTTTGTTATCGGCGGAGCATTTGGCTATACGGATGCTTTGCGCAGGCGCGCAGATATGCGCTGGAGCTTTTCCAAACTGACTTTTACGCACCAGATGATACGCCTTTTATTGGTAGAACAAATTTACCGCGCTTTTAAAATAAGCCGCGGGGAAAAGTATCATTGGTAAAAAGTAACTTAATAAGAATAAAATTGCCATTGCTTCTTTTAACGGAAGTAATGGCAATTTTTTTGTAAAGCAGCTTATATAGCCAACATTACAGCTATGTTCTGTTGTATAATTTATATAATGGCTCAAGGAAAAACAACATATTTATATACAGGAACGGAGTTGCTGCATGTGGTAAAACACAAAGAAAATTTACAGTTTGTAAAAAACAGATTGCTTAGTATGTATGCCAGGCTTGTTGATGGGCATACGCTTTATAAACAGGAAGAAGCCGTAAGGTTTAATTGTTCTTTAAGGTCAATACAAAGAGATTTTGATGATTTGCGGGCGTTTATAGCAAACCAAAGCGAGCAAACCGGCGTTGTTCAACAGCTTTTGTATGATAGAAAAGTAAACGGCTATAAGTTAATTCCGCCTGTGCGCAACTTGTTAAGTAACGAGGAAGCTTTTGCCGCTGCTAAAATATTACTGGAAAGCAGGGCTTTGATGAAAACAGAAATGTTTCCTATATTGGAGAAAATGGTTTCCTGCTGTGTTCCTTACGAAAATCAACGGCACATTAATGAGATGATAGCTAATGAAAAATTTCACTATACGGAGCTGCACCATCAAACGCTGCTTTTAGGAAAATTGTGGCAGATTTCTCAGGCAATAAAGAAGCAGCAGGAGTTGCAAATAATTTATTGCAGGCAAAACGGCTCTAAAGTTAACAGGGTTGTTAAACCTTTAAGTATAATGTTTTCTGAGTTTTATTTTTATCTGATTGCTGTTATTGATGATAGCAGTACAAAAAAGATAATTTATAAAGAAGGCTGTGAACAATTACCTACTGTGTACAGGATTGACAGGATAAAAAACTGTAAATTAACTGGTACGCGTTTTAAAGTACCGTATGAAAACAGATTTGAGGAAGGGATTTTTAGACAAAGAGTTCAGTTTATGTACAGTGGCAAACTGCATAAGGTAAAATTCTGGTTTAGAGGCTCATCTTTAGAAGCTATACTTGACCGTATTCCAACGGCAAAAGTATTAGAGCATTCTGAAAAAGGCTATTTGATTACTGCCGAAGCTTATGGTGAGGGAATGAAAATGTGGCTTAAAAGTCAGGGGAATAATGTAGAGTTTACAGATTGAAAAATAAAGGGCAAATCAATAATAGAAAATTTAATATTTGCTGAATAAAAGACGACATTGCCAAGCGTTGGCTATGCCGTCTTTTATAATTATGCATAAAAAATATAGAGATTAAAACAGCTGTTATAAAAGATTATTGTACTGTCAATGATAATAGTAGTATTAGTGTATTTTGAGTAAATTAATATGTGCATTTTATTGATAAAAATCTCTTGTGTCAATGTATAAGTATGAAAATTAAAGGTATATCTTTGTTGTTTAACTTTGGATTTATGGGATAATTTTATATAGAGGTGGAGAAGATTTTGTTTGCTTTGAAATACAAAGAAATCGGTTTAAAAATTGCTTATTATAGGAAGAAAAAGGGATATACTCAGGCACAACTTGCTGAAATGGTTGGAATAAGCAGCAATTACCTCAGTTTAATCGAGCGTGGCAATAAAGGACAAAGTTATTCAATGGAAACTTTGTTCAAAATTGCAGAGGCATTAGAAATTACTGTAAGCGAACTGTTTTTTGGAATGTAATTACTATGAAGAAGATCTATAACTTATAAAAATTCTACTAATAGGAGGATGATTATATGATCGTTATAAACTAAGATGTCGTTAGTTAATTTACAAGTAAATATTCTAAATAATTGAAAGGGATGGATGCTATTATGGGAAGAATAATTAAATTAATTACAGTGTGTATAATTTTTGTATTTTCTTTTATTGTTTTAGGATGTAGCGGAAAAGATGATTTTGAAGGAAAATGGCATGCAATAAATTATGATGCTAGAGGAATAACGTGTTTTTCTGGTAATGATTTTATTGACTTAGAAATAATTAAAACTAATGATAATATTTATGATTTATATTTAACTGAGTATACATACAACGAAAAATTTGAACTTTATAATCCTCCTTATTCTCAGATAGAACTGCGTGGTCGTATCATTACAGCTGCTAATTTTATATGGGGACCTAAAGGAGAAAGTCAGCATTTTACTGCTAGAAGTGGTGGCGAAAATAGATTGATTATTAATGATGATAATTCAATAATAACATATAATAAAAAAGATAATACTCTAATTATAGGTAATGGGACTTTAGTAAAAACAAAGGACGGAGATGTAGAGAAGTTTAAAAAAAGTGAAAAAGAACGTCTTCAAAAGTTATTTGATGATAAAAAACTAGGATTATATTATCAAGCGAAGAATTTAAGTTTTGTTGATTGATTATAATTTGAGTGTATTAATAAAATGAAAAAGATGCTCCTTTATAAATATAGGGGCATCTTTTTTGATAGGAGGAGAACGTTTATGAATTTAAATGATACATATTTTGTAAATGCAAACTTTGCAAAACCATATAGCCATAATTTGGCCATATGGTTCTTTATAATAAATGTATATGCCAGTTAATGTATTTAATTTTAGCTTTGCAAACAATAAAGCTGCTTTTAAGTTGATATGGAGGTGTATTTATATTATAATTTACTTAAAAGTATCGTTAAAATGGAAAGAAATTTTTAAGTTTATCAAATTTCATGCAAGTAAATTTATTTGTAGGAGGTTTGTATGTCAATTAATATTATCAGAGTAGAATATATGTGTTCTCGTTGCGGAGCAAGAGTTACAAAAGGCAAAATGGATGGCAAACCGGACCCGGGAAGATGTCCGAGAAATAATAACAAACATCATTCGTGGGTTGTTAACAGGAATTTTTATAGGGCAGGCACTGAACCCAAACTTGATTACAACAGAATAGAATATATGTGCAGGCATTGCGGTGCAAGACATACAAAAGGAGCACGTGACGGCAAACCGGAACCTGGTACTTGCCCAAGGAGGACTAACGGACTGCCTCATGCGTGGGTAGTTCAAAGAAAATACTAAAACCGCATTTATATTGCGTAGCCGGAAGGTGCATTAATGAATGATATAGATTCGATAATTGCCGGGCTGATATTAAAAGAAATACAAAAACATACCGAAAATATTTCTGATGAAAAAATACGGACAGTCTGCAATGCGTATAGCGGCCAGGTAGTTCCGTTATTGGTAAAAGAATTACACTCGGATAATAATGACTTTTCTTTTTTAACAGACATTGCTCGTCAGCAGATAGAAACAGAACTTAGAAACCTAAAACCGCAGATTAACAGCTATGCAGCGCAATGTTTATTTGCAGTTTTACATAAAACTGCCGAAAAAATTCCTGATGAGCGCGCAAAAGCTTTACTGGAAGGCGAAATCTATCAAATAGCTTCTTCAGGCATAAGTTCATTTATTGAAGAAGAAAGCTGGAATGCGGCTGTCGACGAAATTACAGGACAAATAAAAGATAAATCTGTTAAATATGCAGAGTCAATGAGCCATCAGGCAATAGAAAAAGCCAAACAATATCTTCCAGAAAATGAATACACTTTGGCTGTATGCGATGACGTCGATGTTTTAGCTGGAGAGATAATACAAGCAGCAGCAAATGGCGGCGATGTAGAAGCCGTTTGCCACAGGGCTGCGCAACAGGCAAAAGAACGCCTGACAAAATATGGCACAGATTATATTAACGCCTTAGCCGAAAAAAGCATTAAAGAGGGAGCAAAAAGGCTGCATGTTTCCGGTAAAGGCAGCAGAAAAATCAACAACAGAATAAATGATGCAGCAGGCACCATAAGCGATTCTTTAACAGGGCATATAACAGACAATGTTGTTTCGGTAGTTTATGGCGAAAAGGACATTGGCGAAGCAGCAAAAGATATTGCTGTTGGCACAGCTAAAGACAGTGCAGCAAATTATATGCAAAAGCACGGTGCGGAACTGGCAGCTGAAGCTATTGACGCAATAACAAAAAGCGCAGCTAAAAAGATTGCTAACCAAACAGCTAAAAAAGCAGTTCTTTCGGCAGGCGCAAAACTTGCTAATGCCAACACATTAACAGCCATTGCTGGCGGCGTAATTGATATTGGCGCAGCAATTAAAGCTTATATGAATGGCGAAATAACCAAAAGCCAGATGCTTAAAAGTATTGGCGAACAAGGCTCCAACGTATGCTTGTCAACCGTTTACGGCACGATAGGGTTTGCGACGGGAGGTCCGGTTGGCGCTGCCATCGGCTCTATGGTTGGCTACATGGCAAGCAGTATGCTGTATGGCGCTGTACTTACGCAGTTTGACAAAGAAGACCTTGCTCGTGAAAGGGCAGCACAAACCCATGCGTTTTGCGAAGCTGCCATAAAAGAAATGCGCAGGCAGAGGCTGGAGTTTGAACAAAAAGCTTCGGAACTGCTTAAGAACAGAGCCAACGCGATAATGGCAGGCTTTGCCATTATTGATAAAGCTGTAATAAACAGCGATTTTGACGGGCTGAGCCGTGGCTTAAACACCATTGCCCAATCATTTGGCAGGGAACTGCAATTTACCACTTTTAAAGAATTTGACGACTTTATGAATAGCGATGAAAGCTTTGTATTATAATTTACCATAAATTAAGGAGGTTTTATTATGCCGATACCGTTTATTTTAGGTGGAATTGCTTTGGCAGCAGGCGCTTATGGCGTAAAAAAAGGCATGGACGCCAAAGAAGATATGGAAGAAGCACAGGATTTGCTGGACGAAGCTAAAAGCATGTCCCGCTCAGCTGAAAATTCTATTGAGGCAGCACGCAAAAAAACAGCAAAAACTATTACAGCACTTGGTAAAACTAAAATAGAAATTTTGTCAACTTCAATGAAAAAATTTGTTGAAGAATTTTCTAAAATTAAAAATGTCGATTTTCAAAACAGCGTTGGGTTAGAAGAATTAAAAGATTTTACTCCCGATAGCTGCGATTTTAGCAATTTACAGCAGGCAAGCTTTAAAGCTGCCGATTTGGCAAGCGGCGGGCTTGGCGGCGTTGCGGCAGGCTCGCTTATGGCTGCCGGAACCTACGGTGCTGTCGGTTCGGCGGCATTTGGCGCGGCGGCTTCAACCGGTACTGCAATAGCAGGGCTTAGCGGCGCAGCTGCAACCAACGCCACGCTGGCATGGCTGGGCGGCGGTTCTTTGGCAGCAGGCGGCTTTGGCATGGCAGGCGGCATGATGGTGCTTGGCGGTTTGGTTGCCGGCCCTGCACTGGCAGTAGGCGGCGTGTTTATGGCGTCTAAAGCCAAAGAAGCTTTGTACGAAGCCGAAGAATATTACGATAAAGCAATGGCATTTAAAGAACAGGCAAAAAACATTTGCAGTGACCTTTCTGCCATTGACGAAAGGGCAAAGCAAATAGATTTTGTGCTGAAAAAATTGGACGTTTACTTTAAACAATCGGTTGCAGGGCTTAGCACTGTAACTTCCAACGGGCTTAACTGGAAAACTTACACCAATGAAGAAAAACAAATTGTTGGAGCAAGCGCGCAAATAGCCAAAACCATTAAAATAATTTTAGATACTTCTTTATTAAACGAAAAAGGCAATTTGCAAAAAGGCAAAGTTACAGCTGCCGTTAAACTTGGCGAAGAAAGCATTAAAAAATTAAGCACTTCTGCAAGCGATAAAGACGAAATTGAGTGGGAATTAGCAACTTCGGAAGAAAAAGTTGATAAATTTCTGAATAAATGGAATGTGTAAGTAAAAATACGGAAGGTTTTAATATGCAATCAGCTCATTTCAAGTGTGATATGTGCGGCTTATGCTGCCGTAATTTAAAACTTTCTAAAATTTATGCATATTTGGACAGGGGCGACGGAACTTGCAGGCACTATGACGAACTAACGCATAAGTGCTTAATATATGCCAACAGGCCGGTAATATGCAATATAGAACGCTATTACCGGGAACATTTGGCAGATGTTATTGATAAAGATAAATATTTTGCATTAAATTATGAAGTTTGCCAAAAATTAAAACAAGGAGTGTTGCAAAATGAGTAATGGCGAAAGAATCATAGTAAAATTAGACCCGAATTACAACCCGACCGGTAAACCTATGCCGGACGAAATGCTTAAACAGATGGAATCAGACCCTGATTTTGCAAAGTTATCTGAAGAAGAACAAAAAATGGTTATGAATAAGATTAAAAATCTTGTTAAGGAACATAGAGATCTTGTTAAATATGGAACTTTAAAACAAAAAATTGAGAAATGCGCTGAAATGAAAGGATTTTTCCTAAATCGTGACGGAATTCCTTTTATTATATTGCCTATGGAAGAAGCTATGCGTTATGATGAGATTAAACATATCACAGAGGGTGGTACAGTTGCTGCTGGTGAAAATGTGTTAATTTTAGTAGCTATGGATGAGGAGGCACGGTAATTATGGGTTTCTTTGGGGAAATTATTAGTACAGCTGGTATAAAAAGCGCAAAAGAAAAGTTTTTTGTAGCAGATATTAAAGCGCCTATTACAGGTAAAATATTTAGTTTGTGTGAAATGAAAAATGACTGTACGAAAGTTAATTGGGGAGATGATTTGTTTATTATAAGTACCGTTCCTGACGATACCAGAGAGGAAGCTATTAAATGGTATAAAGAAACGACCGGTAAAGAACCAAAATATAAAACTAAAGAAGATAAAAAGAAAGAAGCAGCGACTAAAAAAGCGAATGTTGATAACTATCTTTCCAAATGGGATTTGTAAGCCGTAAAATTTAATTTACAGGAGTGTTGCAAAATGAGTAATGGTGAAAGAATTATAGTAAAATTAGATCCAAATTATAATCCGACCGGCAAACCCATGCCTTCAGCAATGCTTGAAGAAATGAAAGCAGACCCAGATTTTGCTAAATTATCTGAAGAAGAACAAAAGCAGGTAATCAGCAAAGTCGAAAATATGATACAAGATGTAGAAGATGTTACAGAATATGGAACTTTAAAAGAAAAACTTATGAAGGTTGCTGCTTTAAGAGGTTTTTACAATAATAGAGAAGCAATACCTTATGTTACACTGTCAAGTGATATAGCATATCGCCAAGAAACAATTACAGTGCAAGGAATTCTTTTTCCAATGCCAGTAGAGAGAAAAGTTTATTTATTGCGTGAAGGCAGCAATGTTAATGCTGGACAATGCGTATTAAAATTGTTGGCAGCGAATAGTAATGATGAAACCTATGAATTGCCTAATGAAAACTATGAATTGCTTAAGGGTTTTAAATTAGATTTAGAAAATGTAATAGCAGAAATTAAAGCACCTATTTCTGGTAAAATTTTTAGTTTATGTCAGATGAGGAGTAACTATGGAGTAAAAGTTAATTGGAACGATGATTTGTTCATTGTAAGCAGCATTCCGGATGATACGAGGAGCGCGGCTATTAAGTGGTATAAAGAAACGACCGGCAAAGAACCGCGATATAAAACGCCGGAAGATATACAGGAAGAAGAAGCTGCACAAAAGGCAAATGTGGATAGTTTCCTTTCCAAATGGGATATATAAGCATTTAATTTATTTTGTGAATAAAAGCATTATGTCAATAAAAAAGATATAGCCGGGGTTGGCTATATCTTTTTTATTACACTTGCATAAATGCAGTGCTTAATTTGTTATTATGTTTAAAATAAATTGAAGTAAATTACAGCTTAATACACCAGCATCCCGATAATGCCGCTGATGAGCATAAGGGTGATTGCACCGACTTTGCGGTAGTAATGCAGGTAAAACAGCACGGCCAGCACCGGTATGCCGATGGGGTTAAAGGTGCTGCTTTCGCTGGTGGCATTGTCTATCGGGAAAACGGTAATATCCAGAAAGAAAATCACCGCCGTAATCATAAAGGCAATAACCGCTGGGCGGATGCCGCACAGCGCTTCTTTAACAAGGCGCGACTGGCTGAATTTTTCCAGCGAGCGGGCAACAAAATAAACTATAATAAACGAAGGCAGTGATACGCCGAGCGTGGCGATAAACGAACCCATAAACGCCGGTACAAAATCCGGTCCGCACACGCGCGCTCCAACATAGGTTGCGGTGTTTACGGCAATCGGACCAGGCGTCATTTGCGAAATGGTGATAATACGTGCGTATTCTGCTGCCGGAATCCACCCGTGTGCTAAAACTTCCTGCTGAATGACGCTGACCATGGCAAGGCCGCCGCCGAAGGAGAACAGGCCGATTTTAAAGAACACAAAAAATAAATCCCAGTAAATGCCCATCATTCAGCTCTCCTTCCCAAAAGGCGGTAAGCGGCAATGGCGTACAGCGCCGCCGCGATAACGGTGGAGGCAATGCCGAAGCCCAAAACGTAAATTTCCGCAACGGAAATTAAAAGTATAGCCCACCCAAGTTTGTTGCTGACGGAAGAAGCAAACATTTTTTTGGTGGCAACTACCAAAAGCACAGTAATAGCGGCGTTAACTCCGGCGAAGAATTTTAAAATATAAGTGTTGCTGTCCAGTCCGCTGGAAGCAAACAGCATGGCAATGGCAAAAATAATTAAAAACGAAGGCAGCACTACGCCGATGGTGCAGACAAGCGCGCCCATAATTCCTGCCAGGCGGTAGCCTAAAAAAGTGGCGGAGTTAACGGCAATAACGCCCGGCAGCGATTGTGCAATCGCCAGCACGTCGGTAATGTCCTTATCGTCAATCCAGCCCTGGCGTTCAACAAATTCATCGCGGATTAAGGGAATCATAGCCAGCCCGCCGCCAATAGTGAACAGCCCTATTTTAAAAAACACATTAAACATGTGCAGGTAGCTTACTTGTTTTTGCTGCATATCAACACTTCTTTCCCAAAACATAATTAACAGGTGATAAATATATTATCTCTTAAATATGCAGGCTTGGCAAGTTAAATTGTGGATATGTGGATTTTGAGTTTTATTTTTTATTTACGGTTGGTATTTATATTTACGTTAGTATATCTTAATTTACTTTTTTATTCATATTACTCTTTGTTGGATAAACTCAAACAGTCCTCGCCAAATGCTGCAAGTGCCTTAATTATGGTTTGCCTATTTTTGGAATGTCGCGGCTCTGCTTAAATTCGTACTTTGGTAACTTTTTACTACATATAGCAATGTTTCTGTAGTTTTTTATTACATAATATCTTAAAGTACATAAATTTTTACAATTTGCAGTAGTAAAGTTTGACATAAAGGTAGAGTATTCTAAATCAAATACAAAAAGTTCGGTTTGCGGCTAAATCGCGGCATTAAAAATTTAGCGGTATTTACTGAAAAACAATAAAAAATTCCCGGTGTTTGAGCGAAGCGAGTTCCGTGGAAATTTTTATTGGTTGCTGTGTGCCGCGTGCGTATTTTTTGCTTTAGCAATAAAATTCGTAAATTTTTGCTAGCCGCGAAACTTTCTTGGTTCGTTCTTTGGTTACAAAGAATGAACATGAGTAATAAAGTAAATTAAGAACATTAAACGTAAATACAAAGATTAAACGTAAATAAAAACTATTAACCAAAAACGCCATGACCTAAAAGTCATGGCGTTTTAATATAACAAATATAAAATTATTGCCTTTTTATCTCCGCATCCACGGATATTTTCCATTTCAGCACAAGCGCAACGATAAGGCTTAACACAAATGCCGCTGCAAAAACGTACAGCGTTGCCGTGTAGCCGCTGGTGGTTTCGCGCATGTAGGATAACAGCAGCGGCCCGGCAATGCCTGCCAGCCCCCACGCCGTTAAAATTTTACCGTGGATGGCGCTTAATTCTTTCGTTCCGAACAAATCGCTTAAATACGCCGGCATGCACGAAAAGCCGCCGCCGTAGCAGGAAATAATTACAAATACCAAAATCTGGAACAGCAGGGCATTAGCAGTTTGTGCCAGCAGGTAAAAAGCTGCAATTTCAATAATGAAAAACAAAACATATACGCTGCGTCTGCCGATATAATCGGAAACAGTGGACCAGGCAATGCGCCCGCCGCCGTTAATCAGCCCGATAATGCCAACCATGGAAGCGGCTGCTTCCGGCGTCATGCCTGCAACCTCCTGCGCCATGGGCGAAGCAACTGCCAAAAGCCCGATGCCGCAGGTGATGTTGGTAAAAAATATCCACCACAGTGCGTAAAACTGCCAGGTTTTAAGCGCCTGCGCAGCAGTATAGCTTTTGGGCTGCAAAAGTGTGGTGTAGCCGCTTTTGGTTTGCTGCTCCTGCGGCTGTGTTTTGGGCGGCTCTAAGTACGAGGCGGAAAGCACCATAATTACCATATAGGCTGCGCCTAAAATAATAAAGTTTTGCATAAGCCCGTAAGCCGCAACAAGGTGCTGCATTAACGGCCCGGCAATTAAACTTGCAAAGCCAAAGCCCATAATGGCAAGCCCGGTGGCAAAGCCGCGGTTATTGGGAAACCATTTAACCAAAGTTGATACCGGCGTTATATAGCCAACGCCCAGCCCGATGCCGCCGATAAAACCGTAAAACAAATACAGCAGCGCAAGGCTTTTTAAATGTACGGCAAGGGCTGTGCCAAGCATGCCGGTGCCAAAAAACAGCGCGCTGGTAAAACCGCTTCTGCGCGGGCCGTGTTTTTCTACAAAGCCGCCTAAAAATCCGGCGGAAAGCCCTAAAAACAAAATAGCAATGGAAAAAGCCCACGTTGTTTCCTGCAAGGTAAAGCCAAGTTCCGCCATAATGGGGCGGGTAAGTACGCTCCATGCATAAACGCTGCCGATGGAAATGTGGATGCCTACTGCTGCCAGTGCGATAAGCCATCTGTTTTTCATGATAAAATCTCCTTTACTGTGCAACGAAGGAGAGAAACCTCCAGACAAAAAAGCCGTCCGGGCATTTCTCTTTGCCCAGACGGCCGGCTAATCTTACAGCAGCGCGGTCCACGTGGTTAGTTCCACTTATATCCGTCAGTTCCGCGTCGCCTATGCAATTGAATAAATTAATTATATCAGCCATGGCTTTTTTGTCAAGCAAATCTGCGCATAAGCCGGGCGATTTTGTTTTTGGCGCTGATTTGTGTTAAGATATAAACATACTTGTGAGCGAGGTAAGATTATGATTTTAAGTGCAGAAAATTTGGGCCATAGCTATGGCGTAAGAACTTTGTTTAAAAATATCAGTTTTAATATAGAAGAAGGCGACAAAATAGGAGTTATCGGCGTTAACGGCACGGGCAAAAGCACGCTGCTGCGCGATATAGCAACCGGCGAACCAAGCGAAGGCAAAATTACCAAAAACGGCACCTGCGTAATTGAATATTTGCCGCAGGACCCTGCTTTTGACCCTGACGCAACGGTGCTGGAGCAGGTATTCAGGGGCGAATCACCTCAGCTTGACGTTGTGCGCCGTTATGAAGAAGCAGTGCAGCAGGCAGAGGCAGAGCCGGAAAATAAAGCCGCGCGCCAGAAGCTGCTTGCCCTGCAGCAGGAGATGGACAGCAAATTTGCCTGGCAGATGGAAAGCGAAGCTAAAGCAGTTTTGGATAAACTTGGCATTACAGATTTGCAGCAGCCGATGAAAGAACTAAGCGGCGGCCAGCGCAAGCGCGTGGCTTTGGCCGGTGTTTTGGTGCGCCCTAGCGACCTTTTGATTTTGGACGAACCTACCAACCACATGGACAACGAAACCGTTGCCTGGCTGGAAGAAGTTTTGCAGAAACGCAAGGGTGCGCTTTTAATGGTTACGCACGACCGCTATTTTTTTGACCGTGTTGTAAACCGCACTTTGGAAATTGACGACGGCGAAGGCTATTTATATACCGGCAATTACAGTTTGTTTTTACAAAAGCGCGAAGAACGCCGTATTGCGGCAGCCGGTGCAGCGCAGCGCCTGCGCAACGTGTACAGGCGCGAACTGGCGTGGATAAGCCGCGGGGCAGAAGCGCGCCGCACCAAAAGCAAAGAGCGCATTGAGCGTTTTAATGAATTGAAAAAAGAAGTAAATAACATCAAAACAGAGCAGCAGCTGGAAATTTCTTCCGTTGGCTCGCGCCTTGGCAAAACCATTATTGAGTGCGAGCACATCGGGCTTGATTACGGCGGCAAAACCTATATTAATGATTTTAATTATGTGCTGCTTCGCAATGACCGCATTGGCATTGTTGGCCCTAACGGCAGCGGCAAAAGCAGTTTAATGGATATTATCGCCGGGAGGCTTGCACCGACACGCGGCACCGTTAAGGTTGGGCAAACTGTAAAAATTGGTTATTTTGCCCAGCACAGCGAGTTTAAGGATGCTGACTGCCGCGTTTTGGAATATATAAAAAACGTCAGTGATTATATTGAAACCGCAGACGGCACGCGCATAACGGCGGCGCAGATGCTGGAACGCTTCTTGTTTCCGCCGGAGCTGCAATGGGTGCCGGTAAGCAAATTAAGCGGCGGCGAAAAGCGCCGTTTGTACCTTTTGAGTGTTTTAATGAGCGCGCCTAACGTGCTTATTCTGGACGAGCCTACCAATGACCTCGACATACCGACGCTTTCGGTACTGGAGGACTACCTTGATACCTTTAACGGTGCGGTTATTGCCGTATCGCACGACCGCTATTTTTTAGACAGGTTTGCTGGTAAAATTTTTGCTTTTATGGGCGGCGGTGAAGTGCGCCAGTTTATTGGCGATTACAGCCGTTACGAACAGGTCCGCGCCGAAGCGCAGAACCTTGCGCGCCAGCAGGAACGCGCACAGAGCACGGTTAAACCGCAGCAGCGTGAGGAAAAACAGCGTGCGCCCAAAATGACTTATAAGGAAAAACTGGAATACGAGCAGATAGAGCAGGTTATTGCGCAGGCAGAAGCAGAACTGAAAATGACGGAAATGGAAATTAACGCCTGCGGCACGGACTTTGTAAAACTTACGGAGCTTACTGCCAAGCAGCAGGAACTTACGCAGCGCATCAGCGATTTAACCGACCGCTGGGCGTATCTTGAAGAACTTGCCGAAGCGGAAGCGGCAAAATAGAAAGGAAGTTTATGTTAGGCAAAAAGAATGCAGTGCGCCTTAGGCGGCTGCTGGACGTAATGATACCCATTTTAATAACGCAGACGGCCATTATGGCAATGAATTTCTGTGATTCGGCCATGAGCGGGCATGCCGGTGCTGTACACCTTGCAGGCACTGCCATCGGCGGCAATTTGTGGATGCCGGTTATGGCGTCGCTGAACGGTATTTTGCTTGGTTCCATGCCGATAATTGCCCATCTTTTGGGCAGGGGTGAGCGGCAGAATATTGGCAGGGTAGTGCGCCATACCATGCTGCTGGCAACGGCGTTTTCACTGCTGCTGCTGGTTGCGGGCGTGCTGTTCTTAGACAGACTGCTGGGAACCTTTGGGCTTGAGCCGCAGGTTCACTATATTGCCAAAATGTACATCGCCGCTATCGGCGTGGGCGTGCTGCCGTTCTTTTTATCCACGGCGCTGCGTGCACTGGTAGATACCAGCGGCTACACCGGTATTACCATGAAAATTTACCTTTTGGCGCTGCCGGTAAACGCATTTTTAAACTACTGCCTTATTTTCGGCAAATTCGGCGCCCCGGCGCTGGGCGGCATTGGCGCGGGCCTTGCAACAGGCATTACCTACTGGCTGGAATTTTTTATCTTCGTGTGGGTTGTGCATAAGCTGCCTGCATTTGCGCCCCTGTGTATTTTTACCGACAAGTTTAAGTTTGATATGGCGCAGCTGCGCGAAAATCTGTCGCTTGGCGTGCCCATGGGTATGGCAATTTTTATGGAAGCGAGCATTTTCGGCGTTATAGCCATTTTTATTGCCAAGTTCGGCACGGTTATTATTGCTGCGCATCAGGCAGCAATGAGTTTTACTTCGCTGCTTTACATGGTGCCGCTCAGTTTTTCCATGTCGCTGACCATTGTTGTAGGCGTCGAAGCCGGTGCCCGCCGTTTCGGCGAAGCGCTGCGCTACAGTTTGCTCGGTATTGCCTGCAATATTACGGTGGCAGTGCTGCTGACGATTTTTGTATTGTTCGACCGTGAATTTATTGCTGGGCTGTACACTTCAGAGCCTGTAATTATCAGGCAGACCATCGGCTTTTTGTTCTACGCCATGTTCTTTCAGGTTATGGACGCTACCGCTGCGCCGATACAGGGCATTTTGCGCGGCTATAAAGACGTTAAGGCAACCTTTTGGGCGGGGCTGGCAGCCTACTGGCTGATTTGCCTGCCTTTGGGCTGTTATTTTGATTATTACATGCACTTCGGCCCTTCATCTTACTGGCTGAGCCTTGATATAGGGCTTTTATGCGCGGTGCTGTTTCTGGGCGGGCGCTTTTTGTATTTGCAGCGCAAAATAAAAATTAACGGCGGGTTAGAGTAGAATAAAGGTATACCTTGCTTTGAGGGAAAGGGAGCTTTATATGGATTTTTATCTGCAAGGCCTGGCTTTAGGGCTTGCTTACGTTGCGCCAATCGGCATGCAGAACCTGTTTGTTATTAACAGCGCGCTTACGCAGACGCGCCTGCGGGCGCTTGTAACGGCGCTTATTGTTATCTTTTTTGATGTTACGCTGGCGCTGGCGTGCTTTTTCGGCATTGGCCTTGTTATGCAAAAATACCCGCCGGTGCAGCTTGGCATATTGCTGCTGGGCGGGCTGGTAGTAATGTATATCGGCGTAAGCCTGTTAAAAAGCAGCGTACGGCAAATTGGCGGCGCGCAGCAAATGCCGCTTGGCAAAACCGTGTGGGCGGCTTGTGTGGTAACGTGGTTCAACGTGCAGGCCGTTATCGACGGCACAATGCTGTTGGGGGCTTTTAAAGCCTCCATGACGGAAGCGCAGTCGCTGCATTTTTTGTTCGGCGTGCTTTCGGCCTCCTGCCTGTGGTTTGTAACGCTGGCCATGGTTGTTTCGCTGGCTGGCAGCCTGGTAACGCCGCGTGTGTTGGGGGTTATTAATAAAATCTGCGGGGCGGTAATTGCTGTTTACGGTTTAAGGCTGCTGTGGCATTTTGCAGAAATTATTTAAAGGCTCAAACTTTTTTATTAAACAAATTTAAGGTATCTCTGCGGTTTTTTTAACGTTAAAATATAGATGAAACAAACCAAAGGAGGCTTGTGTAAAATACCCATTAGCGGTAAAGGTTATTGCTGTAATAAAAGAAAAACTGCAATTACCGCACAGCGCCTGCCTGCGTTTAATTGAAAATAACAATATTAAAAGTACTGATGGCAGCAATTTAAAAACGTGCAGGTTAAAAAACGGTATAAGCCTTATTTTTAAGCCGGAAGCATAAAAAAGCTGCCTTTAGCAGTGGCTGCTGAAGGGTAGTTTTATAAATTATTATATGCTTTTTGGGTATAAAATTGCTACAAAACAAGTATTTGTTTTATATAAACGCTGCTTTTATAATAAAAGCACGGAAACAAAGCCGTAAAAATTAAAAGATGAGAGGAAGATAGTATATGAAAATGAAACGTAAACTTTTGCTGCTGCTTGCCGGACTTGCTGTTTTGGGCTGCGGAACTGCACTGGCAGCAGAAGCGGACGGGCATCCGGATAATTTTTACAAAAGCGATAAAGTAACCGTGCAGAATGTAGATTTTAACAACCAGTACAAAATGAAGGTAGCCGGGCATTTATTTACGCCGAAGGTTAAAAACGCCAACAACGGCGCGGCAGTAATTGTGGGGCACCCCATGGGCGCGGTTAAAGAACAGAGCGCCGATTTATATGCCACCAAACTTGCAGAACAGGGCTTTACCACTCTTTCTATTGACCTTTCTTTCTGGGGTGGCAGCGAAGGCCAGCCGCGC